>CETY01080398.1_pt1 | contig 125689 bp, 129 predicted proteins | sample 361551 | NCBI WGS metagenome assembly CETY01 (sample SAMEA2623135, study PRJEB7988) | marine metagenome | biome: marine biome (ENVO:00000447); feature: deep chlorophyll maximum layer (ENVO:xxxxxxxx); material: "saline water (ENVO:00002010), including plankton (ENVO:xxxxxxxx)" | depth 45 m | reverse complement strand
AAAGAATTATGGGGTTGTGGTTTACATACAGATATAACTCGTGCTTCGATGCGAGCTATCATAAGCGCTATTAATAGGGCTGCTAAAGAATCGTAGTTACAGAGGATTTAATGGAAGTTTCGCAAGAAAACACAAATTCGAAGCTCCCGTTGACCGGCATTAGGGTACTTGCAGCTGAACAGATGCAATCGCTTCCGTACGCAACGCAATTACTTGCGAGTTTCGGAGCGGAGGTAATTAAGGTCGAGCATCCAGTGAGAGGCGACTTAGGAAGATCAGGATTGCCTAGCACAAAAGGCATTGACGGCAACGATGTTGGAGCTACTTTTTTACGGAATAATCTCTATAAAAAAAGTATCGGAATTGACTTAAAAAGCTCTCTTGGTCAGAACCTCTTCCTCCAACTAGTTCAAAATTTTCATGTCGTAGCGGAGAACTACAAACCCGGCACAATGGATAGATTCAATCTTGGTTATAGCGACATCAAAGAAACCTGCCCAGAAATTATTTATCTATCGCTATCTGGTTTTGGAAATTCTATAGAAACTCCCTACAAGTCTTGGCCCGCATTTGCTCCTGTTGCTGAAGCCATGTCGGGAATATACAACTTCAATAGAGGACCAGATGATGATTTAAAGGTTTCACCGGTGGGTGCACTGGGAGATACTGGAACAGGCTTGTTCGCTGTCATCGGGGTCCTTACGGCTCTGCGAAGGCTTGAAAAATTTGAGGAAGGCTCCTATATCGATATCTCGATGTTTGACTCGATGATTGCATTTGCTGATATTGTTCCCAACTATTACTCAATGGGGAAAGACCCCAGAACCCCTAGTTCATTGATAAATCACGGGTTTAAGGTCTCAAAAGGTGAAATCATTATTCAGATTGGTCGTGAACATCAATTTGAAGCTTTTGTTAGACACATTGGAAAGCCCGAATGGTTAGATGAGGATCGATTCGAAACCAGATCTGGCTGGGTGGAAAATATTCAAGAGATAATTGATCAATTCGCTATTTGGGCGGGAGATAGAGACACCATTAGTTTGTGTGAAGGCCTTGCTGAAGCCGGAGTTGCCGCTGCTCCAGTATTTGAAGCATCAGATATTGTGGGTGACCCTCATGTGAAGGCACGCGAAATGCTTCTGCCCGTTGAAACGAGTGGAGAATTTAATGTTCTTACTGCAGGGAACCCGGTAAGAATATCTGGTGTGACTCGACCAGAACTCACACCGCCTCCCGCTCTTGGCGCTGATACTAAATCTCTGTTGATGACGGAGTTAAACCTGAGCGAAAAGGAATACCTTAAACTTGCCGAAGATAATATCGTTAGCTAGGTTCATCAATTTGTTTTCGTAGGGCCTGAACTAATTCATCCGATAAAGGTTCTCTGCCAAGGCCTACATTGTTATCAGGCCAAGATGCCTCTGGAAGAATCAATGGGGAATCCTTACTTTGGCCAAACCATAAGTAGTGCCGGCGATGTCTAAATTTCCAACTGGCGCCGAATCCGTCTGAACTGTCAACTAACTCATACTGATCGACATATTTAATGAGTTGCTCATAGTAGCCTTCTTGTTCGTTCTGAGCGTAGCACCTTGCCCATACTTCACCTTTGGCTTCTGTTTCATTGTCAAAAGTGATTAGGTGATTAGCAACAAGAATGACCGCGAATTGCAAGTTAGTTAGAGTTGCTTCTGACATTGCTCTCAATGCGGTTTCACCAACGCCCATATCCCCAAATGAAGCATTGGGAGAATAAAGGTTAACTAGTAATTCTATATCACGATTTCTAATGGCATCAGAGTAGCGGAAGACTAAGTCCTTTATCTGATCTTTGGCTAGTAATTCCTTAACAGCTTTTTCGTACTCTTCTGACATATATTTAGTTTCTCATAAGTTAAATTATTACTTCTTACTTTAGGCAATAAGATGGACTTACGAGGGCAATGATGAATAACGAGTTAGAAAATTGGGAAATGAGACGAAACATCTCTTCATTCGTTCTGTCTGAGGAAGAGGTCGATGCAATAATCAACCGGGCTTCTCATGCTGTTGTTTCTTGGGTCACTAAATCAAATCAACCCGTTACAGCAGTTATGTTATACACAGTGATAGATGGAATAATAACTGTTACATCTACGACTAATCGGGCTAAATACCGTGCTTGGAAACGAAATCCTTCAACTTCATTTTGTATCTGGGACCCACAAAATATTGGTAAACAAATAACGCTTCGCGGGACCATCAACATACTCAAAGACGATGAATTGCTTCGCAAATACACTGAATCCTTTTTAACCCGTGCCATGAAAGGCAAGCAACCCAGCGAGGAAAGAATCGAAAAGGAGTTGGCTACTTTCCTGGCCCCAGATCGATACATGATGCAACTCAATATTGAGAAGACGTTAAGCCATAACCTTGATTTATTAATGCAAAAGGAACGTGAACTTCGCAAGAAAACGGATGCATCATAATGGTGCCTGTTGATCAAATCCTTTCTTTAAAAGGTTTTAAATTTCCTGGCGGTTCTAAACGCATTGAACATTGGGAGAATTGGTTACTTACTGATTGCACCGACTCTGGTCAACTACCGTCAAATTTGGTGCACCCAATAGCCTTGTTTCATATTCCAATTCAAGGTGTAGATACCTCAATTAGTGAATTGTTTAAACTGGGAATGGTTGAGGGTGCTGGGTCTGTGGGTTTAGAAGGATATGACTGGGAGTATTTCTTACCCTTATACGAAGACATTGACTATCGCTTTGAGGGTGAAGTTATTGACGTGGAACGTATCCAAACTGAATCTGGAGGAATTTTTGATCGGTTCGTCTTCAGAATTGAGTTGACAAATGATGAGGGCGAACTTGTTTCCAGAGTTACCAATAGTTGGCGATTTTGGAGAAAAAGGTGAGCGACTTAGAAGAATACCTTGACCGAGAAGTACCGCGTCTAATCATTGAACAAGTTGATGCAAACAAAATGAAAACTATGGCTGCTATTCTTCGGGATCCATATCCTGTTCATTGGGATAAAAAAGCTAATGCAACATTAGGCTTAGACGGGCGTGTCATAAATCAAGGGCCTTTAAATCTCTCTTATATAGCTAACATGCTAATTGCATGGCAGGGACCGTCATGCATAAAAAGATTACAAGCAAGGTTTCTGAAACCTGTACTAGATGGAGAAACGGTTGTTGCCACAGGTAAAGTCGTTGAAATTATTGAACCAGAAGCAGGTAGAGTCCGGGTTCAAATCTGGTTAAGCCGAGGTGATGATGTCGTACTTGAGGGTGAAGCAGAAATCGAAATATCAAACTAACGGGCTCGATTCAACAGCCGGCTATCTGACATGGACTAATGAAGGACAGATACAGGAGAAGATAGTTAGCGCTAATTCCGTAGTGAGGCTATATTGATGCGTCACGACTCCTCTTTGCGGGTTTGATTTTGAAATTCTCTTTTCTAAAAGAATACTTTCAGCTTTGAAGCTTACACTTGGGCGAAGAGGGTTTGGAAAGATGAAGTTTTCAAAACCCATTCCTGCTATCCATGCGATGTCTCCATTTATCTCTAAATTCAACATATTCCATATGGCAAAAGTGTAAGCACCCGATGCAATTATCTCTCCGAACGGTGATTTTTTTGCCTTTTCAGGATCTGTGTGAAAGTACTGCCTATCATATTTTAACGAAAACTCTATAAGTTCCCTTTGGGAAGCCGAATACCACCTTGAATGAAAATTCTCCCCAATCTTCAAGTCTTCAAAAAACCGTGTGGGAAGAGGGCGGTCAGTAGGAATAGCTGTCACACTAATGTTCCTTAGAGAAAAGGATTCCCTGTTGAGTTAATTCGTCAATGCTCTCTGGACTCCTTCCTAAAAGTCCATTAAGGATTTCAAAGTTGTGCTCGCCTAACGCTGCGGCTATGTGATTGTCTTCTGGAAGAGGGTCTGAGGATTTGAATGGAAATCCAGGTACCTGGACCTCGCCAGCAAGGGGATCGCTTACTGTTCGAACTGTGCCGCGTTCGAGAAAATGGGGATGCGAAAGAGCATCTTGTGGAGCTAATGAAGGCCCGCAGGGAACTCTATGTGATTGGAGCACTGTAATGGCATGTTCATCGTCAGAAAAGGATTGTAACCATTCTTCAATAATTGCAGTTAAATCATCTCTGTTTTTGAGGCGCGCCGGATTACCAATAAATCGATCATCATTTGCTAGCTCCGGTTTACCCATAGCTTCAAATAAATTTTGTATTTGGGCTTCAGCACACAGGATTATTATCCACCCTTCCGAACCTTTAAATGAACCTGCTGGCGATAACATTTGAAACTCAGTTCCTTGCCTCATAGGGACATATTCTCCATTGGTCATTGAAGATGCATGTACTGGCATATCATGCATGTGGAAGAGTGCGTCAACCATAGAAATATCTAAGTGGGTACCTCTACCTGTTCGTTCTCGGTGAAACAATGCATGCCCAATGGCAGCGAAGGCGTGGACACCAGCATTTGTATCCCCCATTCCAATCCCGACAAACATTGGTGGTCTGTCTGGTTCTCCAGTCATGTGCATTATTCCTGCGTAGCCTTGTGCAATCAAGTCGAAGCAAGGCAAGCTTGAAAGTGGTCCGGTTTGCCCAAAACCTGAAACAGAAGCCATAACTATTTCCGGATTTATTTTTGATAAATTATCGTAACCTAGACCTTTTCGGTCTAGCACTCCTGGGCTGAAATTTTCAACGACAATATCGACATGCTCCACCAGTTCTAGAATAATTTGCTTTCCGGTATCAGAATTGATGTCCATGCATATACTTTTTTTACCTCGGTTCTGCTGAATATGTGTACCTGCTCTTTTATTGACCCGAGGTCTATTTGAACGATTTGGATCACCATACGGTGGTTGCTCAACTTTGATTACGTTGGCACCTAGTTCTGTAAGCAATCGAGTGCAAGCGGGTCCTGCAAGATACCTGGTTAGATCAAGCACGTTTACCCCCTCAAGCCAAGTGTTTGAACTTTCCATAATGCCCCCCCTTGCAGGTTTTTCTTTAAGCGTATTTAGCTCCACCATCAATAGGGATGATGGCGCCGTTTATTTGATAAGCAAGGTCGCTTACCATGAAAGCAACGATATCTCCTATGCTCTCCGGAGTTGACAAACGGCCGGTCAAGTTTGGCATAAAATCACTGGTTGCCCATTCTTCAATTTCATTCCAATTATCGCCGATACCTTTATCTCTGGACCGCTTAGCTAACATTTCTTTTACTTCATCTGTAGCTATCATTCCAGGGTTCAAGAGGTTCGCTGTGACGCCACTATGTTTTAGTTTACGTGCGAGACTCTTAACGATAGGGACTAATGCGGCTTTAGCTCCGTAGTAACCTGGCGAATGAGTCCCTGGATTATCTATCCCGATTGTGCCTAGGAAAAGTATCCTTCCCCATCCATTAATTACCATGTGTCGAATCACTGACTGCGAAAGTTTGACTCCCATCAGGACATTATGCTCCCATTCTTCAGCCCATGAATCTATTGATTCCCAGCTTGATTCAAATGGCTTCCCGTAATTATTTATAAGGATATCTATAGGAGGAAGAATTGATTGGATCTCTTCTTCGGATGATTCCAGCGGATCAAACTCTAAGCACGAAGCTGTCCCATTTATGATATTTAGGCGATCAAAGGTAGAATTAGTCTGACCTGTCTTGAAACCGTGAACGATGACATGAGCACCTTCCTCGCATAATCTTTCAGCAATCCCCGCTCCTGTTCCGCGATGACTACCAGTGACTAGAGCGACTTTACCTTCAAGGTTTAAGTTCATTTGACTCGTGGTTCTCGAGGCAGTCCAAGAACTCTTTCTCCGAGAATATTCCTCATGACATCAGATGTTCCGCCTTGAATTGTGTATGCAGGAGCGTATGCAATACCCATTTGAAGCTGGTTACCTGCAATTGACGATAGGCCAAGTATTTTTGAGGCAAAATTAGCGACTCGTTGTTCATGTTCTGTGCAGAAACATTTGGTTCCCGCACTGAATCCTGCAGGGGCTTGACCTAACGCTCCTTTATAAACAAGGACTCTGCCAATCCTATAACCGGTTTCAAGTGCTGCTATTTCTTGCCGGACAATAGGATCTTCTTTATCAGCAACTTCACATGCTCTTTCGAATAGCAACCAGTTTGACATCAAGCGGTCAATTCCTCCTCGCTCGTGTTCAAGCTGTGACATTGTTTGTGAAAAGGCGTTGTTCTCTTGACCTATTAAGTTATCTGCCGAGACTTTGACATCTGTGAAGAAAATCTCACAAAAGTGACTGTTTCCTACAGCATCAACAATTGGTCGCACTTCAATCCCCTCTAGATCCATCGGAACTACAAGTTCACTTAACCCCTTGTGCGGAGGTCCTTCATTTGAAGTTCGAACTATGAGGTAACAGTAATCAGATATAGCAGCAATACTGGTCCAAATTTTTTGACCATTGACTATGTAAATATCGCCTTCCTTTTTTGCAAAAGTTTGGAGTGATGCTAAGTCAGATCCTGAATTAGGTTCGCTCATTCCTATACACCATGTACTTTCACCTTGAAGCATCTCAGGAAGGAATCTTTGTTGTTGGTCGTTTGTCCCGTATGAATAGATAGCTGGTCCCATCTGCCTATCAGCAATCCAACTGGCTGATATAGGGGCACCAACTTTCATCATTTCCTCGGCTACGACAATTCGTTCAATTCCTGGCCTTCCGCCACCACCATGCTTAATGGGCCATGTCATCCCTATCCAGCCTTCACTGGCTAGGACTTTAGAAAATTCTTTTGAATATCCATTGATCCAAGAATCATCAAAACATCCGAAATCCTGTACACCCTTTTCTGCAACTAATTTTGCACGGGCTTGAAGGTTTTTAAGACCCAGAGGGAATGAGAAATCAAAAGACATCTAATCACCAATCCCGTAAACAGTTGCTGCAGTCCGCCAGAATAGGTTATCTTTCTCATTTTGCGAGAAAGAATTAACTATCCTTTGGAAGCTATTCCAGATAACAGAGTATGGAAGGGTTTGTCTATCAACTGGGTAATTTGATTCAAACATGCATTTATCCGTTCCAAATGTCTCAATACACCACAGTATCTTCTCATTCCATACAGAGACCACTTGATCGGAGGATGGTGGTGATGATTTATTTGCCCATTGTGTAGAAAAGTAATTTTCCATTCCAATCCCACCAACTTTTAAATAGATATTTTCAAAAATTGATAACTTTTGAAGTTCTGTTTGCCAGATTTTTTGCATTTCTCGTTGCTTATTTTCCCAGCTTCCTATCCGTACTGGTGCACCCAGGTGGTTAATGATAATTTTTGTTTCGGGCACTTCTTTAGCTAAATGAATTAATTCGTGTAATTGATCAAAATATAGCCATGCATCAAAACTGTAATTGAAATCTGATAGTTGCTTTACTCCTTGTAAAAAACTTTCCTGAAGCATCAATTCTTTTGAGGGTTTACTATGGGAGATGGATATCTTCGGATCGCTACTCCAAGCAGTAGCATGCCGGACTCCTTTGAGTAAGGCACCACCAACCTCATTATGAGCTTTCAGAACTTCAGCCACTTCATTACCAAGAGCAAGGTCCACGTAGGCTATGATTCCGGAGATATTGCAACCCTCAAGCTTTTTAGCTCTCTGTGACTCCCCAAAGACAAATTCTGTTTCACCAAGCGAGCGAAATTTCTTTTCACCTTCTTTTCTATAGTCAGCTAAGCATTCAGCAAATACCGTATCCGTAACTCTATGCCCTCTACTAGTATCTACGCTGAGCTCTTCAGCAAGATATCTACTCCCGCCACGGTTCCATAAATGATGATGTGGATCAATAATTCTTTGTTCTGAGTCGATCGGTAACTCTTGCCCACTATTTATCCAATCAAGCCGGTCAAGATCCATTTCAAGTAACTCCAATTATCATCCTTGTACGGTAGCTCAGGATACCATTTGATATCAATGAAATACTGTTCAGATTGCAGAAGGCACGTAAGCTCAATAAAGTGAGCAAATGAGTGGTTTTATAGACGTGCACGGTCATGTAGTTCTAGATGAAAGCATGGGCGCGGCTGGGTCAGCTTGTGGTCCAGAACTTGGTAAACACCCGGATGGAACGCCTTGGTTCCGAGTTGGCGATTGGCGTTTAGATGGAGTTCCCTATAAAGAGTCGCTCTTTATGCAGGCAGAGATGAGACTTGAAGCAATGAACACTGCAGGAATTTCATTGCAAGCTCTATCTCCAAATCCACTGACTTATCTGCATTGGATAGATCAAACAGACGCTATAAATTACTGCAGAACCCACAATGAGGCCATGGGTTTACTGGTACAGGCACATAAGAACCGATTTATTGGGTTTGCCTCGTTACCAATGCAAAATATTGAAGCGTCAATAGTTGAGCTTGAATACTCAGTAAAAGAACTTGGCTTAATTGGTGGCTATATCGGAACTGATTTCGGAACTGATTTCGATGATCCACGCATGGACCCCTTCTATGCAGCATGTTGTGAACTTAATGTTCCCTTATTTATTCACCCTGCTCCTTCTGGACTTGATGGGCCACTACGCGATCCACGAATGAGAAAATATGATCTTGACTTAGTAATTGAATTCTCTTACGAAGAACTAGTAGCAACCTCAATAATTATTTTTGGAGGAGTTACTCGAAGATTTCCCGACCTAGATATTTGTATCTCGCACGGGGGTGGGTCAACTATGCTTCATAGGAGCAAGCTTCGACTTCTGGCTGAGCGTCGACCAGCTGCGCCTGAGTGGATTCGAGAACCGGGAATCTTTGATGCTGAATTGGATAAGCTTTGGTTTGATTGCCATGTCTCTGGAGAAAAGGAGTTTGAGTTTGCCCTTAGTCAGATCGGAACAAACCGATTAGTGCTCGGCACAAACTTTGGAGGCTGGGATTCAGGTTCAGCCCATTATCCTGTTGAAATTGTGGAGGTTCTGAACCGGAATGCTGCGAAGTTGCTTCGGTTAGAACCTCATCAGAATTAGTAACTATTCTTGGGTCACACCCAAGCCAAGACCGCCATCAATGGTCAATACATTCCCCGTAGCCCATTGAGCATTTACAAGATATTCGAACGCCTCTGCTATCTCTTCTGGAGTACCCGGACGGCCAAGAGCGTGAAGTTTTCCCATGCCTTTTAATCGTTCATCTGATTCTCCCTGAGTAGATAACCCTGCCCTCACATTAATTTCTGTCGGTACACCACCAGGTCGAACGCAGCCTACTCGAATATTGTCTTTACCTAGTTCAGCTGCCAGGACTCCAGTTAATGCTTCAAGTGCTCCCTTGGTTGCAGCATATGGGGATGCATTTGGGAATGCTCTTTGGGTATGGACAGAACCTACGAAAAGAACGCAACCTTCAGAGTCTTTGAGAGGCTGATAAGCCTCTTTCACGAGCATCATTCCCCCGATTACGTTTGAATGAAAAATCTCAAGTAATTTATCTTCGTTGAAATCTGCGACATCGCAACGATACATATTTCCAGCATTGCTAATTAAAGCATCTAATCCCCCACCGAATTCTATAGATTTGTCAATCATTTCCTTTCGTCCTTGACCGTCAGTCACATCTCCAACAACATATGAAATATCTCCCGCGACTTCAGTGCAGACTTCTTTCAGTTTGTTTTCGCGACGACCCGCTATAACTACTCTTGCGCCTTTCTCAACAAAATATTTTGCTACACCGAAACCGATGCCGGATCCTCCTCCGGTAATCAAAACAGACTTTCCAACTAATGAGGCCATTTTTGCTCCCTTTCCTTATATTGAAGCATTTCACATGATTCAGTTGTGTTAAGACAATACTGACAGAAATTTCTTCTAGATAGTTTGGGGCCCTATGACACCTGAAATAATCACATAGTTATTTGGGTCATGGATGTTTATTGTGGAAATGCATCCACAATCAGTTCCCAAGGCATTGTGGTCAAAATAGATAGCTTGTTGGAGGTCGCTCATCCTTTTCACGCGATCAATGATTTCTTGTTCGCTATCCTTTCCTGAACGGATATCTCTCAATTTCCTGAGGTTAGATTTTGCACTTGTATTCTCTAATCGGTTCCAATTTTTAATAGCGTGAATTTGCTTGAAATGACTATTGTCTCTTCCGAACTGGAAAACTAGTCGGTTCAGGACTAAGAATCTTCTCTCAAGATCCTCATTTGTGAAATTATGTCTCTTGAGGCGGTTATTCCATCTGATAGTCATCATCCTTGCCTTTATTAAAGTTCCTTGGGTGGATATTAAAGCCAAGCTATCGTTTGTCAATACCACCGAAGATTTCGTTCTCTATACGTTCTTTGAGCTCGTATTTAAGGATTTTCGTTGCCCCCATAGGCCACTCTGTAAGGAATCTTATATGTCTTGGAATTTTGAAAGAGGCAATTTCCCCTTGACAAAATTCTATAATTTCAGATTCAGAGGCTGAAACTCCAGGCTTTAACTCGATGAAAGCGACGGGCACTTCCCCATATTTGTTATCCTCTAATCCTACGACAGCGCTTAATTTAATTTTCGGATGTGTAGCTAAATAACCCTCAATTTCGATAGACGCGACATTCTCGCCACCGACCTTAAGCATGTCCTTAAGCCTTCCGAGAAATGCGACTCTCCCAAATTCATCCATCACTCCAAGATCTCCAGTCAAAAACCACCCATCTGAACTAAAGGATTCCTGAGTCTTTTCAGTGTCATTATGGTAGCCAGAAAATACTCCTACCCCCCTTGCAGCTATCTCTCCTGGTTGCCCTGGTTTAAGAGGTTCTCTTGTATCAGGGTCACAAATTTGCACCTCGTTACCGGGAAGCGCTTTTCCAGAAGTTTCAGATCGTCCTTCTAAATCATCTGATCTTTCGCTCATAACTACAGAACCACCCATCTCCGTCATTCCATATGCAGTAATTTGAGTTGTATGAGGCATTTGATTTTGCATCAAAACTAGTTGTTCAGATGGTCCGACATTAAAAATTGTTCGTACCGATTCAAAATCATCAGAGTCGTATTCATCCTGATTTAGAATGTCCAAAGTCAATTGTCCAAAAGCAGGGAACATGACATCAGGTTTGTACTTTTTGATCATCTGGAGGGCTAATTTCGGTTCGAAATGCTCCATGGAAACAAAGGTTCCTTTGACAGATAACGTTCCTGTGAAAGGTTGAGTGAAGGCTGTGTGAAACATTGGCAATGGTCCCCACACGATATCGTTGTCCTCTAGACAGAGCCGGTTTTTTCCCCCGACTACTCCGGCATGCAATAGAACGGTGTGAGTCAGTGGGCAACCTTTAGGCATTGCAGTTGTTCCAGAGGTGTAAAACATTACTGCTATGTCATCGAACTTGATATCACTAATATTTCCAACGATCCCTAATTCGTCTGCCCTTCTCCCCAAGTCAAAGAAATAACCCTCTTCCAAGAAACCCTTACTTTTCTTCTCGCCGAAAAGTACAATCCAGTCAAGCATGGGATAGCTATCAAGAGAAAGTACAGTTTCGGCAGTCTCCACATTCTCAATCTCTGGAATAGCCTTACGTAATAATTCTCCATAGTTCGTATGCTCATCTGCTTTATCGCTAGTTAGGATAACTTTAATTTCTGCATCTCTGGTTACATGAGCTATCTCTCTTGATTTAAAGCGCCCGTTATAGAGGACTGGAACTGCGCCTAACAACGAAATTGCAAATAATGATTCAACATAGCGAACACTATTCGCCATTAGAATTCCTACAAAATCGCCTTTAGAAACTCCCAACTCTTTAAGCGAGCACGCTATAAGCATCGCTGCGTCGAGCATTTCTTTATACGTACTTTCCTCATTTGGAAGAGCAAGGCACAGCTGATCAGGCTTACTTTGTGCGCCCTCTATAAGAAGTTTCGGAAATGTTTTTCCTGCTCCGTCAGTCATCGATTACTGCAACTCTTAACGCATTACCAGGCAAATATTGACCTGATTCTTGAAGATGGTCAGTGGTTTCGAATTCTTCTAAAGCAATTTTTCGACCAGCAACTCTTCCTAGGGTTAATGCTGGCGTTATTCGCATTCCCCCCATACCAATCACAGGACCCAATCCCCCCGTGCAATCTCCAACTGCATAAAGTCCAGGGATACGTTCTCCATAAACGTTAAGAACCTGCAGATCCCTATTCACTCGGAAACCCCCTGCTGGAAAGTTTATTCCCACTATCATCTCAGAGGCAAAGAATGGGCCTACTTTAATTTCACGTCGTCCATCGGGGAATATTACCCGGCCGAAGTCAGGATCTCTTTTCTGAGAAGATTTCAAAATTTCATTCCAAGATTCAACGGATTTATTTAATCCTACAGGACTTACTCCTATCATTTCTGCTAATTCTGTTAACGATGCCGCAGATATGGGCGTATTAGGCATCTCATTTATCAATTGTGTTTTTCTCGTATAAGTTTCATTATCATAGATATAAAAGGCTAAGTGTTCAGATTGCTGATGCAGTTCCTTAACTCTGTAATCGTAAGGCCCAGCTTCGTCATGAAACCTTGCGCCTTCGGCGTTAACTGCTATTGAGTCCTCAATCAAAGCAGAACCTACCATAATAAGAGGGGGAATCATCGTCATATTTATTAGTTCTCCCCCAACTTCTTGACCCATAGTATGACCATCCCCTACATCATATGAAGTACCCAAATAAGGAGTTGAAGCCATATATTCGGGCTGATACTTTCTGCGTATAGATAGATTTGCTTGATAACCGCCAGCAGCTAAAACAACTCCCTTGCTTGCTTCGAATCGTTCATGGTCAGTCTGGACACCGATAACCTTATCTCCATCGGTTATCAACCTCCTTACTCGTGTTGACGTTCTGATATCGACACCATTTTTAACTAATGCATCATGAAAAACTTTAGTGAACATGCCTGTGTCAGTGACATCAATCATTCTGTTTACAGAATGCTGCAGCGGCCGTGGCAAAAATCTATTGAACTCAAAACCTAACTCAACTAACCATCTATAGGTGCTAGAGGATTCTGCAGCAAAAACTTTAGCTAGCTCAAGGTCAAACTCTATTCCGTACTTTGACTTTTGCCGATCAATTTCTTCAAGCATGTCAGCTACAAAAAGCTCTGCACTGTCATGATATCCCTGCTCGCCTTGCATATCGAATCCTTGAAATGCAAGGTAACCTGTGGAACGCGCAGCATTACCGCCGATCAAAGTATCGGCCTCAAGGATCGTTACTGAGGCTCCATTTTCTGCAGCCTCTAGTGCCGTTGCCATCCCAGCTGGACCGGCTCCAACTACTACGAGATCTGCGACACTTTTCAACTTTCCATTCCTCCTGGATCCATAGCCGAGGGGAAATCACCGCCTGCCATCCACTTATCAAAAGCAGGTTTTCTAGCTAGGTCAACTAGCTCTACTCGTAGCCCAGTGTTATCTAAAGTGTGATAAGTAAAACCAAAGGGTCCATCTGTCTCAGGATTGTAGTATGTGGACTCCCACGTATAGCCTGATTGTGTTAGTCGTTTATGGTCTTTCTGAAGATTTTCAGTCCAGAATCCAAGATGATGGATTCCCAAATTAGCTTGTCCCCATACTGTTCCTGGTGCAACTCTTATTACTTCATAATGAGGTGGACCAGATGTTGAGTACACAACTTTCATGTCGGCCGAGACAATTCCATTTGGTTGTTCGCATACTATTTCAAACTCGGTAGTGTTAGCCCATTCAATACCTAGATTTGATGAAAGCTCTTCAAGGGCTCCATCAAAATCACTTACGACTATTCCGAAATGATAAAACCCAGATAGTGGAAACATATCAAACTCCATTCGATGTCCATCCACCATCAGCATAAATGGTGGTTCCTGTTATATAGCTAGAATCAGAACTTAAAAGAAATTTAGCTACCGATGCAATTTCTACTGGTTCTCCGACTCGGCCCAATGGAACACGTCCTTCAAGCCACGAGACCTGATCCGGGTCGTTTAAACGTTCGGCTGTCATTGGAGTTCGTATAGCTCCGGGAGCGATTGCATTTACTCTTATCTTCTTTTCTGCACCTTCGATCGCTGCGGCTTTTGTTAATGCGGCTACAGCACCTTTACTTGCAACATAATGAGCTTGGCCGGGAACAGCAATCAGCGCATTTACCGAGGCGATATTTACAATTGAACCACTTTCTCCATTCTTAAGATTTTTGAATAACGCGCGGATGCCAAGCCATGTTCCAGTGACATTAATTCTCAAATGCTCTTCGAACTCTTTTAACGAGGTTTCTTCAATCACGCTTCTCTTTCGTATACCAGCACAATTAACTAGTCCTTGCACAGGCCCAGTTCGTCTGAAAAGATCCTCCCATGATTTCTCATTCCCTACATCAAGTTTACTTACATTCGCTGTAGCGTTGTCATGGATATCAACGCTGATAACGTCATATGTTTCTGACCTTAGGTAGTCACTAATTTCCTTACCAATACCGGAGGCTCCCCCAGTGACGATTACTCTCATTTGTTTATCTCCTTTCTCTCCATCAATTGTCTTAGTTCGCCCTTGGCTACTTTTCCACCGGATGAAATTGGTAAATTCTCTAATACATAAAGAGACTCAGGCCACCATTCAATGGAAACCCCATTTGATCCTAGGAATAATTTTAGTTCCTCGAGATCAAGCTCTTCACCTTTATGAAGTTGAACATAAGCTGCCGCTGTTTCACCTAACCTTTCATCTGGTTTAGGCACCACAGCTACTAAAGCTACTTTTGGGTGAAGTTCTACTTCCCTTTCAACCGCTACTGCAGATATGTTTTTACCACCTCTGATGATGAAATCAGAAACTCTTCCTGTTACTCGCAACCAACCCTCCGGTTCAATTTCGACTAGGTCTCCCATAAGGAACCATCCGTCTTCAGTCATTAATTCAGAATTAGCAAGATCATCCATCCAATAACCTAGTGACAAAGCTGGCCCTTTACATGCCGGTTGACCCTTACCGACATCAGGCAATCGCTCTTTACTCGAAGGTTCGTATAGACGCACTTGCATTTCCGGAATCACTTTTCCTGCCGTTGAACGTCGTTTATCTGAAGGGTCGAAAATTTTTGTTCCGCTTAATGTTCCCGTTTCGTTTGATCCGTAAAAGTTCAAGACACGGCAACCAGACTTGTCTTCAAGTTCTCTGGCCCTTGAGGGGGAAATGGCTTCTCCACCTGTAAAGATAACTTTCAGGGAGGATAAGTCGATATTGGTACTGGCATCAAGAATCATTACAAATTGGGATGAAACCGCACAAAGAACCGTTACCGAATACTTCTCGATCTGTTCAGCTGCTTTCTTCGGGTCAAAGCGTTCTTGCAGAAAGCATGGAATGCCTAAAAGAGTAGGGGTAACGTGAGCTGTCCATAAACCAAAACCGAATGGGGCCGGAACCACACTCATCCAAATATCAGAGCTATCAAGATTTCCAAACTCGACAGCTTTTTTGTGGAAATAAAACCATCGATTTTGTGTCTGCATAACACATTTAGGTAAGCCTGTGGTTCCTGACGTTGAATTAAGAAACCAAAGGTCAGAGGGACTTACTCCTCGTTCATCTTTAGGAGGTCTATTCTCTACATTCTGGTTTTCTAAATTATTTTCAATTCCGATTGACTCAATATTTAGGTGTTTTGAAATCTCATCACGCGTTCCATAATTATTTAATTCATTTGAAATCAAAATTGAAGCTGTAGTTTTATCCGAGAGATATTTTAGCTCTTGTAATCCAGCTTTCCAACCCACCCCAACAGCTATCAGTCCAGCAATTTCACAAGCGAGATAGGCTATATGGACATTAGCGTTGTCAGGTAACCAGACAAGCACCCTTTCTCCTTGCCCTAACCTTTCCGACAGGATCTGAGCAAGTTCATTTGACCTTTGGAAATAGTTGATCCAAGTAATCGCGAATTCATCATTTTGGTATGCAACTCCATTAGGATTTCGCTTCGCATTATCTTCAACAAAATCTGACAAACCTTTATTCTCTTCCCACCAACCTGAAGAAACATACCGCTCAATATCATCTGGGTTAGCTTGTAATTTCACCTAATACCCCTCCCTAATCTGATAATAAATTGATTGGATTAATTCCATCGACATAACCTAAAAATGGTTGACGCATAGAATAACCTAACAATGCTTGGAGTTTAGGGCCCAACTTCTTAGCTTCTTCAATTTGTACTGAGATCAAATGGGAGTCCTGTGGTCGTAACCAACTGTCAACGTATTGCAATATCACTCCAAGTCGAGGTTTGTTGGTTCTGTTCTCTCCCGCTGCATGCCATAAGGAGCCAACGTATAAGAGTGCTGATCCTGCTGGCATTGCGATAACCCTTTCTTGAATGTCTTTCAAACTATTGTATTTCCCTCTTTTGCCATGGCTTTGCGAGATAACAATTGTGGCTCCGTTATCTTCGGTGAAATCATCGATAGCCCACATAACTCCTAATTTAACTTCTCCATAGTTCTTGGGGAGCGGATATATTCCATCGTCGTAGTGAAAGGATTGTTTCCGCTCTCCTGGAAAAATTTGAGTTGCTACAGAAGCCCCAAGGATAACATCGCCCAGTAATGCCTCTGCGATAGCAAGAATTTCTTTGTTAACGGCTAACTCGTCTAGTTCTCTTAGCTTTCCAAATAGCGAGTGCATTCTCTTCGTTTTTGTTCCCACAAAACTGTTTTGCCCGTAGGAAAGTTCGGAAAGTGATGCTTCTAATGCTTTTCCTATTCCAGTAATTAATGCAGAGGGAGCTAGCCCATCAACAATTGAGTAACCTTCTTTTACCAACTCCGATAACACTTGTTCAGTTGACTTCATTAGGAACACTTTCTCTTCTTCGAAACAAGGCCTGTGTTTGAGTTAGATATACCCCGCCCACAAGAATGATTCCACCAAGAACTGAAATAGAGCTCGGAAAGATGCCCATTACTATCCAAGACCAAAGCAAGGCTGAAATAGGCACAGCATAGTTATATGACATAGTTTTATTTGCTTCGAGTCTCTGAAGAGCCCAGTACCAGAGATAGTAGGCAAGAACAGTTCCGCCTATTGCAGTATAAAACATCCATCCCCATTGTGAACCTGAAAAGTTATCGAGGTTTTCAAAAGCGGTTTTGTAGAAGGGAATCATGACAAAAGAACCAACTATTAAACAAACACCAATTGTGCTGAATGGGTCTAGGTCGCCAAATTCCCGTTTATACAAAACATTGAAAATTGCCCAAGTGAACGGAGCGATAAGGCAAAGTGCTGCTCCCCAAGGGTTATCAACTGATAACGCTCCTGACCCTGACCCGAAAATAATGACGATCGCTGCTCCAACAAATGCAATGATAAATCCTGTTATCTGTGTACTCCTGAGTTTCTCTCGGAGTATCCAACCGGATAGAACAGCGGCCCAAGCCGGGGAAGTAGTCACTAGGACAGAGGCTAATGAGGGCGACAGATAATTTTGCGAATGTATTGCAGGAAGTTGGGAACCGGGGATACCAATTGCAGCTAGCAGAACTAACCGCCCAATTTTCTGTTTGGGAATTTTAGGCCTAGCCTTCTTAACGAAGATGAAAACAATTACAAACGATATTGAAACGAGAATGAACCTAATAGTAATAATTTCGGTAGCTGGCACTGTAGGCAACAGGTAGGCATAAGCTACGAACATCCCTCCCCAAAGAACCACAGAGGAGACCAAGGCAAGGTGAATTTTTGTTAATTCTGTCAAAGTATTGGGTCGTTTCTTTAAAACTCTATTTGTTCAAGCTTGTATGAGTTTTACAATAAAGCAAAACATTAATAGATTTTCATGAGCAGCTGTTAAAGCAGGAGGAATAATATGGAAGACATTCTCGCTGAGAGAAAAGGAGACGTACTCTGGATCACACTAAACCGTCCAGAGAGGCTTAACTCATATGGCAGACAAACTGTTGATGAGATAGTTCTAACATTGCGTGAAAATATGGATGCTCGTGTAGGTGTAATAACGGGAAATGGGAGAGCTTTTTGTGCTGGAGGGTATCTGGGCAATTTGGCCGAAGCTGACTTCTGGAATGTAAGAGCAATGTTTGCGGGCAGCTTGGAGTTGTTTGATGCAATCAGGAATGCCCCATTTCCAATAATCGCTGCAGTGAATGGGGGTGCTTTCGGGGGAGGAAATGAACTTGTTGTTATGTGTGACTTAGCTATTGCTGCTGAAAGTGCTCAATTGGGGCAAACAGGAGTGAAAGTTGGCAGTGCACCTGTTCTTGGAGGAACGAATTTGCTGGCTATGACTATAGGCGAAAAGAAAGCGAAGGAAGTTTCCTTTCTGTGTCGCAAATACTCAGCCGAAGAAGCATGCGAGCTTGGTTGGATCAATAAGGTTGTTTCAGATGAGATGCTTCATGAAGAAGTTCAACAGTGGTGTGAAGAGATAATTCAAATGAGTCCCCGATACCTTGAGGTTGCTAAAGCAAGTTCGAATGTGATGTATCATCAAATGCGGGATAATATGGTTAATAGCCTTGGTGCGTTGATACAGGCAATTGGTTCCCCCGACATGCTTGAAGGGGCAAATGCTTTCATGGAGAAACGTAAACCAAATTTTCCTCCCCGCAGTGGCTTAGCAGACCAAGGTCAAGATAATGACTAACTATTACGATCAATACTCTCCTAGCTTTGACTCTAGGTTTGATTGGAATTCGCCCAGTGTTTTGAGGAATCATGCTTATGAACGGCCAGACTCTACCTATCTAGTGGTACCTTGGGCCGACGAGTCCTATACGTATGCGCAGACACTCGATATTTCAGAACGGGTAGCATCAGGGATGCTTTCTACGGGTGCTTGCAGTGGAGACCGTGTCTTAATAATGATTCCAAATAGCTCTGCATATATTTTCTCATGGCTTGGTAGTTCGTTAGCAGGTCTTGTGGAGGTTCCGATAAATACTGCGTACAAGGGAGCCTTTTTGTCCCACCAAGTTTCAACTACTACTCCAAAAATTGCAGTAATTGACCCAGATTACATTCCTAGAATACTCAATGTTCTCGATGCGTTTGATTCTGTAGAACTCTTCATTTTGGTTGGAGATGAAGAAAGAATAATAGAAGGCAAGCAAGCTCTATCAAACACAGGTAAGAACGTTCTCAGTTGGGGCGAGTTGCTCGTATCAGAAAAGGTTAATCTTCCGGAGGTTCTACATTCAGACCTTGGTTCTATCTTCTTTACATCTGGGACAACTGGTTTATCCAAAGGCGTGATGATGCCACATGCTCACATGTATCTTTTTGCTGACGAGACTGTCTCCCTTACTCGATTAACTCATTCAGATACTTATATGTCTTGTGGACCACTTTTCCATGGCAATTCTCAGTTTCTCGCTGCGTACCCAGCTCTCATCGCTGGCTCAAGATATGTTCTCCAGAAGAGATTCAGTGCCTCAGAATGGATAAACCAAATTAGGGATTCGGAAGCTACTGTTACTAATTTCATCGGCGTAATGATGGACTTTGTTTGGCAACAAGAACCAAAGATATCAGATTCGGATAACAAACTTCGTTGTGTATTTGCAGCTCCTACAGCTAGTTCAATTCTTGAAGAATACAAAGAACGATTTGGGATTGAGGCATTTGTGGAAGTCTTTGGCTTAACCGAAACGTGCATGCCAATCCTCACCCCTTACGGAGAGAAACGCCCTCCAGGTGCAGCAGGATTACTAAACAGAGACTGGTTTGATATTCGGTTAGTAGATCCTAATACTGATGAAGAAGTTCCAATAGGTGCTGTAGGTGAACTACTAGTTAGACCTAAATTCCCCTGGACTACCTGTCAGGGCTACTTCAACATGCCTGACAAGACAGCTGAAGCATTCCGAAATCTTTGGTTCCACACAGGTGATGGCCTAAAGCGTGACGAATATGGATGGTATTACTTTGTAGACAGGCTGAAAGATGCCCTACGCAGAAGAGGAGAGAATATAAGCTCATTTGAAATTGAGCAAGCGCTAGTAAGCCACAACCTAATAGAAGAGGTTGCTGCTATCGGTGTTCCAGCCGATCAGGAAGCGGGCGAAGATGAAGTAATGGTATTTGTTGTACCGTCTTCAATGGGTGAAATCACTGCAGAAATGATCTGGGAATATGCTGAAATGCAACTTCCTGATTTCGCAATACCTCGATACGTGCAAATCCTTGAAACTTTACCTAAGACACCATCTGAAAAGGTTAGAAAAGTTGAATTACGCGAAAGAGGCGTAACAGACGATACAAGCGACCGTGGTCCACAACCGAAAAGGATACGTAAATGACCATGGAGGAAGATAAGCAAACCATCATGTACTCAGACCCAGCGTCTGGACGAAAGATAGTCGCTATGGACTCTGCTTATGATGTCGACGCTCGTAATACGGGAGCGGATGTTTGCGTGAATGCGTCCTATTGCGGTGTCCTCCCCGCACGCTTCATTGCAGATAATGCGCCGAAAGCTGCAATCGGAATGGATTGTGGAATAGGTCCAGAAGGTTCCGCAATAGCTGGTCTTTGGTTTCTTGAAGCATTAGATATACCTGCTGCGGTCGCTGACGTAATGAGTGCCCATCTAGGAAACGGCGTTCACCTATACGAACATGGGATCATAAGCTTTTCCAATCAACTTGCAAAAGACTGCGGTATAGAAGAAGGAATGACTGTCAAAGAAGCTTCGCTCTTGTTGCTAACCAAAGAAAGCAAATCTTCATCTCCTTCAGAAACAACAAATAGAACTATCATGCAAACATCACCAGATGGTCGTCACGTGATAGCAACCGATTCAATTGCTTTCGGAACTGATGAGGATTCAACACGCAACGTCCTCGTAACTGCTGGTCACACTGGTCGTTCTGCTGTTCCATACTTACTTCGTTGTAATCCTTGGGGGTTTATATGCAGTGACGGGGGGCGAGGGATGGACGATTCTGGAATTGCAGGTTTAACAATTGTCGAATCGTCTGGTCTTGCAGGAGCAACAGTCGATGCAAAGCTTGCTCGTATGGGTAGTGGCTTATCCCATTATCAAGATGGAATAATTTCTGCTGTAAATTCCCATGCTCAGGAACGTGGTGTCCGAATTGGAATGACTGCTGAGAAAGCTGCTTCTCTTCTTCTTAAAAAATAGCACTTGTATTAAGACTTACAGACATTCGTAAAAATACGCTTAATGAGTTGACCCAATCACTTACTGGCGGTTTAATGAGTACCGATACATATTCGGTCAGCATTGTGCTGACCGTTCCAAAGAGGGGAAAATATGAAAAGTAAATTATGGAAATTACTTGCAATTTTTGCTGTCTTGGGGCTAGTTGCAGTTGGCTGCGGAGATGATGATGATTCTTCAAGTGGCTCTGCAAGCGAAAGCTCAAGCAGTGAAAGCTCAAGCAGTGAAAGCTCAAGCAGTGAAAGCGCAAGCAGTGAAGCAGCTGCAGAAGAAGAAGAATGCGAACTAGCTCGTGGTGTTACCGATGACAAAATCCTATTTGGGTCATCACAACCTATGACTGGAAACCTAGCTGCTTTGGGAGAACAAGCTGTTCTCGCAATGGAAGTAACTAGAGATAGAATAAACGATGGTGGCGGCGTCAACGGAAGAATGATTGAGTTCATTGTCCAAGATGATGCTTACAACCCAGAGAAAACCGTTTCTAACGCCCAATACTTTATTGAGCAAGAGAATGTTTTCGCCATTTGGGCAAGTATCGGTTCAGCAACTCTAAAGGCTGCTCTTCCTCTTCATGACGAATCAAATACACCATCATTGTTCCCATGGGCTCAAGATTTGAGCTTCTATGATGTGAACAATCACCCACTGTTTTTCTCAGTTAACCCGCCAGCTTACGCCCAAACTAAAGGTTTCGGAAACTACCTAGTAGATAACTTCGGAACTGATGGAATCAAAGTCGGACTGATGACAATTAACTCAGTTGACGGCGAGCAAACTGTGCAAGGATTCAAAGACAGCACTGGTGGAGACCTCCTTACTGATGAACAAACTTGGGAACGAGATTCAACGACATACGGTCCTCAAATACTTTCATTTATTGACTCAGGAATAACAGATGTTTACGTTGGAACTGGCGATACACAATTCGCTCAATTCCTTCTTGAAGCTGACCAACTAGGTCTAGATGCCAGATTCTGGGGTTCTACAGGAACAATTTCTGCGAACACGATTGAGCTCGCAGGTGAATTGTCCGAAGGCGCATATGGCGTTAACGTGATTTCTTCAGCTACAGGTGACAAGCCTGGCCTAAACGAATATCGTGAGGCGATGTTTGCTGCAGGAGCCGAAGAAGCACAAATCAGTACCGCTAGCTTGCTTGCATACACTGGAGGATTAGTCCTCGAAGAAATGCTAACACTAGCAGGTGAATGTCTAACTGTAGAAAGTTTTGTTGCTGCTGGTGAAAGCATCAAAAACTTCGAAACAGGTGGAATTATGCGTCCGCTTAACTTCTCGGCTGATAACCATCTTGGAAACAACGATGTAATCATCTTGCAAGTTCAAAACGGAGCATGGGAAGAACTAGTAGTAGGCCAAGAGTAACCGCTTACTGAATAATTAATTAATGACGGTTTAGGGCCCCAAATGGGGCCCTAAACTAGTCAAATTTCCAACGTCGGGAGAACGATGGTTGACTATATCCAAATAGCTTGGCAAGGTCTTGTATCAGGTTTTGCATACGCATTAATTGGACTTGCCCTTGTCATGGTTTACAAAACAGCACGTATCCTTAATTTCGCTGCTGGAACAATGGCCGGAATATCTGGTTTCCTTGCGCATTGGTGGGCAGCCGAACAGGATATGCCATTTGGAGTGGCAATTCTATTTGCAATGATAATGACAGGTGCAGGAACTTACGTTATTGAAAGACTGACAGTAAGGCCACTTGTTAAATTAGGCGATTTCCTGCCGATTGTTATCATGACGTTGGGAGTAGAAGAATTTCTCGCAAACGTTTCGCTACTATGGTGGGGCGGAACCGCTCGTCGATATCGAGTTCCCGGAGATATTGACCGGATAAATTATCTCATAGGTGATTTCAGACTGAATGCCTGGCATCTCGTTGTAGCAATAACCACCTTCCTTACTCTCTCTATTGTTGGTTATATTATCAACCAAACTGAACTAGGTTTAGGAATGAAAGCTTTTGCTGAAGATCAAGACGCAGCAAAACTTATGGGAATCAAAGAGTCTACTGTATCAATTTGGACTTGGGTCCTCTCGGCCTTGGTGGGAGGGGTGACCGGAATAGTTTTTGCACCGGTTCTTTTCTTGCAACAGGACTACATGAATATTATCTTTATCAAAGGCTTCGTCGCTGCTATTCTTGGAGGCTTCCTGAGCCTCTCAGGCGGCGTTGCTGGCGGCCTACTTCTTGGAGAACTAGAAGCATTTACGATCAAATGGGCACCTAGAGAATTTGCTGCAGCCCTTCCAGTGGTAATTGTATTTATAGTCCTATTAATTCGACCCCACGGACTCTTCACAAGAGAGAAAGGACATGAACGAGTATGAGTGACAACCCAGAAATCCAAGAAAATGCTCTTCAACGAGCAGGTATACCGTTACCAAAGTTTCTGAAAAAAAATCATTACTTCGGATTCCTAGGAATACTACTCATTTACCTATTAGCCGGAACATATTCGCAATACTCTCAAACAATTATGAACACAATAATCTTCGCGATTATTGGTGCCAGCCTCATCGTGGTATTTGGCATGGCGGGCCAATTGACATTAGGTCATACGATTTTCGTTGCTGCTGGTGTCTTCTTATCTGCAAACATAACTACGGTTTGGAGCCGAGGGCTTGAAACTGAAATACCAATCGCTTTCGGAGTGGCATTTTTATTGGGACTCTTAATTGGTTTCCCCAGCTTAAGGGTTAACGAACTTTATTTAGCTCTCGCAACCTTCGCTGTCGCTTTCGTCGGGGTACAGGTTCTGTTTGAGTGGAAACAATTCTCCGGAGGTGGCTCTGGCAAGCCAGTAGGCAAGCTAGAGTTGTTCGGTTATGAATTCTCCCGTGGACCTACACTAGTTCGAATAGCCCTTATCTTGATGCTGATTACCTTCTGGATAGTTGGAAATTATCAGGATGGGCGAACTGGTAGGGCATGGAATGCATTGAGAACAAGCGAAACTGCAGCTCGTGCAGTAGGGTTACCTGTTGCTTGGCTCAAAATACTTTGTTTTGCTATAGGCGGAGGTCTAGCAGCTATTGGCGGAGTATTATATGCTCACACTCTTCGCTTTGCGATCCCCGAGAATTACGGTGTTAGCCTATCTATCATTGTTGTCCTCGCTCTAATTATCGGCGGGAAACATAGACTGATGGGTGCTGTTCTGGGAGCTGCTTTTGTGAAATGGCTGCCTGAACTATCGCGCGACGTTCAGGAATATGAAGGATTAATCTATGGTGGAACCCTAATTATCTTGACGCTCATTGCGCCAGATGGTCTTGTAGGGATGTTTGAGTGGGTTGCCGATCGCATAACGAACGCCAGGCGATCCGAGAAAGATGGTAAAGGAGATCAAACTTCAAAAGCTTCTTCTGTACCGCTAGAGTCCCTATTTCTTGCTCCCCTATCATCTTCAGAACCTAAAGGAAATTTAATTGTTAGTAATGCTGCAGTTTCATTTGGTGGCGTAAGAGCTGTTAACGGTGTTTCCTTTGAAATACCTGCAGGAGGAGTAACGGGTTTAATTGGCTCTAACGGGGCAGGAAAAACTACCTTGTTTAATGCCATCACAGGACACGTCAAAGGGGCAGAGGGCAAATTTGTACTTGATGGGATAGAAATCTCTCAAAAACCTATCCATACAAGAGCCCTAGCAGGCGTAGGGAGAACTTTTCAAAACCTCAATCTCCATGATGATCTAAATGTTCTTGAACATGCTTTATTAGGTCTTGACCGAAATATTGGGTACGGTCGAATTGCTGAATCATTTAGATTACCTTGGGTACTTCGCGAAGAAAGAAATGCGCACTATCTCGCAGCTGAACTTTTAGACCATATGGATCTCTTAGAGTATTGGGACGAGAAAGTTGAAGATCTCCCATATGGTCTTCAGAAAAGAGTTGACGTTGTTAGAGCCCTAGCAGCAAACCCTTCAATTCTTCTTTTAGATGAACCAGCAGCAGGACTACCTACAGCTGAAGCGCTCGAGATGATGAAAAAAGTCCAAGAGTATGCTAACCATATATCGGCTGGAGTCCTGATAATCGAACACAACGTGGAATTAGTAGCTGATGTAAGCGACAGAATCTTGGTGCTTGATGCTGGGCAAACTATTGCTGACGGAACACCAGAAGAAGTAACTAGGAATGAGCAAGTTATAGCTGCTTATTTAGGAACATAATATGAGTGGATTAAAAATAAAAGATTTAAAAGTTGGATATGGCAGAAATGAAGTAATTCATGGATTGGATTTAGAGGTTGGACCTGGCGAGAAGGTTGCTTTGTTAGGCGCCAACGGGGCAGGTAAATCAACGGTTCTCAAAACGATTTCGGGCCTTCTAACCCCATCAGAAGGAGTGATATCTTTCAATGACGACGAAATAGGTGGCTCAAGCCCTTCCGCTCTCGTCGATAAAGGGGTCATCCAAGTTCCTGAAGGACGTCGCGTATTCCCAGGTTTAAATGTGGAAGATAACCTAAAGGTAGCCAATTACGGTAAATCTCCCGAATTTCTTGAAGAGGGGCTTGAAACCGTTTACAAGAAGTTTCCCATCCTTGAGGAACGAAGAAAGCAAGCCGCAGGCCTCCTTAGTGGTGGTCAGCAACAGATGCTTTCTCTCAGTAGGGCAATAATTGCGAAACCGAAGTTGCTATTAATAGATGAAATGTCACTAGGGTTAGCACCTCTCCTCGTAAAGGAATTTTACGAACAGTTAGGTGATCTATTCTCAGAAGACGTTACTCTTCTCCTAGTCGAGCAAAACGCAGGTCTAGCGCTAAAGTATTGTTCGCGATTCTACGTTCTTAGGAATGGTGAACTTGTGCTTCAAAGCGATTCAGCCGAATACGTAGATAACCCAGTTGCCCTTCAGTCGGCATATTTGGGTGTTGATGCGTAAACCGAACTAAATAGGCTTGGAGATCAGTGGCAAGAATAGACATTCCTGACGGTGAAGATGTTGAAAGAATCCGCTTATGGAAAATGACTGACGGCCTTAGCGGCGCCATTGACGGATTTCGTATAGCAACTCATGATAAGACACTTCTTTCGAGAAGAGTTCGAGAGGTTGCAAGGATGCGAATAGCCGTAATTAATCAATGCCCCATATGACTTGATACTCGTAGTGCGTCGGGTGCGGACAAGAAACTTTCCGAAGAGGAATACCTTCAGATTATTAATGGTAAGGAGCCAGCAACATTAGATACCCAAGAGTCTTACGCATATCGTTACGCTGAAAAATTTTGTAGTTCTCCTGAATCCATGGACGATGTATTTTTTCAGAATCTCAGAAGGTGCTTTTCTGATGGTCAGATAGTTGATTTATCTGGTTACGTTGCTTTTTGTTTGGGTATTGGCCGGGTGTACAAAGTTCTAGATGTGGCAAACGAATGCCCAGTCGTTCATTGACCTGATTTTTTTCAAATTCTATGGTCTGGTTCGAAGATCACGCTTCAATATCTTACCTGTTGAAGCTTTAGGCAATTCGGGGACAAATTCAACAAATTTTGGCTTTTGATAACTAGCTAAGTTCTCTTTTGCGGTAGCCATGATGTCATCTGAAGTCAGGGTGTATCCTGGCTTTGCTACGACAAATGCCTTTACTGATTCTCCCCATTCGTCATCGGGAACCCCAATCACCGCCACCTCCAGTACGCCCTCGTTTTTTCCAATTGCTTCCTCAACCTGAACGGAGTAGATATTCTCACCACCAGAGATGATCATATCCTTAGCTCGATCAACGATATAGCAATAGCCTTCAGAGTCCCAGGTTGCGATGTCGCCTGTCCACATCCACCCATTACGAATCGTTTGCTGTGTTAAATCAGGTCTACCAAAATACCCCAACATATTTGCCTTTGACTTGACAATAATTTCTCCGGGCGAATTGTTATCTTGGGGAACTATGTTCCCTTCGGTATCAACTATTCTGACTGAAGTGACAAAACCTTCCCTACCACACGAACGAAGTCTTTCAGGATGAAGATTTTGATTTATTGCTGCATAATGATCTTCTTGGCTTAGAAAAGTCATTGTTGTTCCCTCGGTTTGACCGTATCCCTGAATCAAACTGCAAGGAAAGGACTCTAGCGCCTCTCTGATTACCCTTGTTGGCATTGGGCCACCACCATATTGAATATTCCTAAGTGATGTCAGGTTATACGACTGGAAATTCGGAACAGACATCATCCAATTAAGCATTGTTGTAACGCCCAAGAAAGCTGAAACCTTCTCTTCCTGTATCAGAGTAAGGGCTAGTGCTGCATCGAAATTCATTAATACTAACGGGCATCCGTGAGCATGATAATTCATTGCCAATACGATAGGAATGTGAAACATTTGACCTGTGAGCATGTAAACGTCTGAGGGGACTATACGTTCAGCAACTGTTTGATTCTGCATCCCGTACCAAACACTTTCGTGAGAATGCAGCGCGCCCTTAGACTCACCTGTTGTGCCACCCGTATAGAGAATAAAAAATGGGTCCTCTCCTCCAATATCTCCTGGCTGAGATGATCTTTCCACCGTCTTTTTTTCCACTAAAGACTCGAACGAACCGTCTCCCATATCTCCGTACTCAAACCAGTCATTTACTAAACTTGTACCTGCTTTCACTTGACTGGCTAATCCAGTTAAGTAGCCTTCGACAACCATCGCTACTGGTTTCCCATTCTCAATTATCTTGATTATCTCTGGAGCAGATAAACGCCAATTCATAGGTTGTGCTATGAGCCCTATTCTTCCGCATGCGTAGAAGAGAGCAAGATGTTCTATCGAGTTCCTGCTCAAAATTCCAACCCGATCTCCTTTGGTCAATCCACAGGAGATAAAACTCTGGGATATTTTGTTCACGAGCAACTCAAGCTCTAAGAACGTTATTCTTTTATCATTCTCCGCATCAATTACAGCTATCTTTTGGGGAGTTAAACGTGCCCATTTCTGTGGTATGAAACCAATATTCACTTTTGTTATAGTCCTTGCTGTCCGGCTTCGCGAAGAAATGGCATCGGATCAGAATGCGGAGGATCATTGGCTGTCGAGCCTGTTGTAAGCCCCCCATCGACCACTAAACAATGGCCGTTAGTATTCCCAGATTCAGTTGAGGCGAGGTAGAGTGCCGCATTCGCTATATCTAAAGGCATGCCAGGCCTGTTCAGGATAGGTGATTTAGCTTTGACTATTTCACTTACTTCATCAAGCGCTTCATGGTTATCAGTATATGCTGCAGCTACCAATGGCGTAACCGTTGACCCTGGGGCAATGCAATTTACCCTAACTCCTGACCTGCATAATTCAGCGGCTACGTTTTTTGTCAAACCTACAACGCCGTGTTTTGCAGCAGCATAAACATGGGGACCAAGCCCGCCTGTCACTCCTGCAGTGCTGGCAACATTGATGATAGAACCTGACTTTTGCTCTTCCATATATGGAGCTGCATATTTCATTCCAAGAAATGTTCCGAAGAGGAGGATATCCAACGTAGCTTTGAACTCTGATGCTTCTATAGAAGCTATAGGGCCCCGAGAACCTACGATACCCGCATTGTTCATGACTACATCTAAACTTCCATAAGAGGAAATAGCTGTTCTCATGAGTTCTTCAACATCTTTTTCTTCAGTTACATCACAGTATTTAAATGTTGCTCTATCTCCGATATCATCAGAAAATTTTTCACCAAGTTCCTGTTGTATATCTCCGATAACGATAGATGCCCCCTCCTCAAGAAATCTTTCAACAGTCGCTTTCCCTATTCCGGATGCTCCTCCAGTTACTACAGCTACTTTGCCTTCTAGTCTCATCTTCCTCCTTACACTTATTCCTGTGGATTGATCTTCCCTACTCTTTGCCATGCAAAAATAGCTGCAAAAAGCAAGGCTCCAGTACCTATCCAAGAATAGGCAAAGGTTCCTGTCCAGTCCACAATGAAGCCGAATAAAGGTGGCGAAGCTAACGCCCCGAGATAGTAGCCGGTCATTGTAATCCCAGTTGCTTTACTGATAGAAAAGGGGGCTTTGTCAACGATACAAGCATGCATTGTCCCGATAGCGGATAACTGTGTCGATACGCCGATGGTTGCTCCAGTAATTACGAAGAACATACCAAGTGAAGGGCCTAGACTTACGAAGAAAACAGCAATTGTTGAGATGGATAATAACGCTATAAGTAAGTTGATCCTATTTCTGGGTCCTAACCTGTCAGCAAATAACCCATTACATATCATCATTACCACTCCGGAAAAACAAGCTATCGAAGTGATACCTCCAGCAAGCCCCGAACTTGCGTCCATAGAATCCTCTAAGTACGAAACTATCCATGAATAAAGTGGCTGAGATCCGGCGATAAGCAAAAAAGCAGCTATTCCAAACCAGAAGAAATTCGTAGGTAACGTTCTTGCGTTGCTCTTCTGGACGCTATTTACTTTGAGATTTGGGATTACGAACAGCGCAGAAATTCCAACAGCAATAGCTACTATTCCATTAACCAACAGGATATGTTCCCACTTCCATTGTGATGCGGACCAAGGGCCAATGGCTGACGCTAATGCTGCCATGAAGGGAACGCCAGCGGTCTTAATAGACATTGAGAAGGTCCTTTTGTCTTTGTCAACTTCTTTCCCAATGGCAACATTAGTTCCTGTATTAGAAAGCCCATATGCTGCTCCGGCCAAAATACTTGAAATTACCCAGATGATGTAGGTACCAACTATCGCAATTGAGAACGAGCAGATAGCTACGATGGCCATATCAATGGCAATTGCAGCACGAGGGCCGATTTTTTCGGTTATTTTACCTGTGAGAATAGATCCCAATCCTGTAGATCCAAAATATATACCGACAATTAGTCCTACTTTGCCTTTAGAGACAAGTAATTCTTCGCTTAAAACTGTAGCCAAAAAACCTGGGAAAAAACCTAATGAAGCACCGATGCCTACAGCTCCCGCCGATACAGCGACAAGCCCTCTTTCAGAACTTCTCACTAGAGCTTATTAAGGTCGAGTTCAAACGAGTTTGGCTGAGAATCATTCACGAATTTCTGAAGCTATCTGCTCGCGTAGGCGTATCTTTTGTATTTTTGTAGCGGACATTGGCCATTCTGAAACGAATCGGACATAACGGGGAATCTTGAAGCTTGAAAGATGCCCATTGCAGAAATTAATTATTTCATCCTCCGTAGCAGACATTCCCTCTTTCAACTGAATGAAAGCTGCGGGGACTTCTACGTATTTTTTGTCTGGGGCAGAAACAACTTGGGCTAGTTGAACAGCTGGGTGATGAGATAAGAATCCTTCTATTTCAGCAGCTGCAACATTCTCACCACCGACTTTAAGCATGTCCTTTATCCGCCCATGATATGTAACTCTCCCCTCTTCATCTAACGAGCACAAATCACCGGTTCTGAACCATCCATCTTCCGTAAAAGCTTCTTGATTTTTTTCTGGAGCGTTATGGTAACCCTCAAATACGCAATAACCCTTTATGAGAATTTCACCCTGAACGTGGGGTCCAAGAATCTCGTCATTCTCAGGATGTCGAATTTGAGCCTGTATACCCCTAAAAAGCCTCCCCGAGGTTTGTGTTCTGTTCTCTAGAGAGTCCTCAACGTGACCAAAAGAAACTACGCCTCCGCATTCAGTCAGCCCATAAGCACTAATTTGAACTGTATTTGGCATTCGTTCTTGCATAGAAACGAGCAGATCAGCAGGCCCTACATTGTTGACAATTCTCATATTTAAAACATCAGCGTCATAATCTTCATGGTTTAGCAAGGCTTCCATTATTGTTGGAAAGCTTGCAAAGTTGAGAGTTGCTTTTTCAGACTTCATGTAAGACAGAGCAAGCTTTGGTTCAAAGTATTCCATTGTTAGTAAGGCAGCTCCGGCATCAATACAGGCAATGAGAGGCAGCACGAAACTCATATGAAACATTGGTAAGGGGTCCCACATTCTATCAGTTTCTGTTATCGCAAATCTGCTCCTACCTGCTTCTACAGCTGGTCTCACCAGTGCTTCATGTGTAATGGGGCAACCTTTGGGGTTTGCAGTCGTTCCAGATGTGTACATCATCATCGCTATGTCACGGATTTGTAGGCGGGAACGGCTTATTTCTATTTCTTCAGCACTTATTTGATCGCTAAATGATTCGAAGGTTTTTGTATCAAGCATTCCTGTTGGCATGCGTTCACCAAACAGAACAATTGTATTTAGGTTTTGAGCTTTCTCAAGGTTAAGTTCCATCGGATTATCTTGGTTGGCTAATTCAGGAAATGATTCTTGGAGTAGAGAAACAAAGTCTACATGCTCAACGATACGGTCCGTTGTAGCGAGAACCTTTAACTGAGCGTCATCGATAACATAGGCTAATTCTTTAGCTTTATAACGAGCGTTTATTGGAACAGGCACAGCGCCAATAAGCTGACTTCCAAGAAGAAGGTCTACGAATTCTAGACAATTTGACATTAATATGCCTACTGAATCGCCGGCATCAACACCTAATGCTTTAAGCGATCTAGCTGTTTTGGATGCTCTTTCAAAAAGTTGACTGTAGGTTGTTCTTGAATCCGGAAATACTACGATGTCTGAATCAGGGTATTTATTAACTGCCCTGGCTAATAAGTCTGGAAGCGTATAAACATCAGAAACTACTAACAATGATCCTCCTCAGGAAGAGATTTGATAAGATGCGGAAATACATCTGGAGATCCGCATGTTGACACCTAAAGAGGTAGCCGAAAGACATATTACCGCAGTCAAGGGCGGAGACCCATTCCTAATGGCAGCTGACTACGCAGATGATGCGATTCTGATCCGAGGGAACGATACATACACAGGAAAGGTCGAAATTTATGATTATTTCAAAAGTGTTCCTAGTCGTTTAGGATCAGCAAAGGTTGAATTTACGAATGTTGAAATTAAAGAAGACACAATAGTATTTGACTGGCTTATCTCCAACAGTCCGACGAATGCTTCCGGCCAAGATCACTTGTTAATTGCAAACGGCCTCATCGTCAAACAAGAAGTTTTTTTGCAAAATTCAGATTTCTAGGATCTACCCTCCATGATACCGTCTGCGCCAGGTAGCCAAGAGGCAACTCCTGATACTGGGATTGCACAAATTACCGACTCAACAATTTCAGCTTCAGTGGCCCCAGCTTTTCGGGCACCGTTTGCGTGAACATTTACAAACCTTGATGAGAATTCAGCAGCATTAACAGTACAAAGAAGCAACTCTACATTCTTTGCATCTAAAAGATTTTCGGCGAGACTAAATTCACGCATCAGCACATAGCCTTCTAAAGCTCTTGGCGCTTCATCAGCCATCAATTTGACGTAAGGAGGAATAAACCCGAAATATTGCTCGAAGTATTCAAGACAACTTTCACGATCCACAGGGTAAGTCGGGATTGAGTCATTGCTTATATCTATTTCGTCAGAAAATACTCTGTTGACTGCTTCAGTAAATCTTGCATAAACTTCTTCGCCTCTACTAATAAAAACCGTTAAGGCTGCCCCGCGAGAGTCATTTAGTGTGAGACCTAGTTCTTTGCTTCTTTCTAATTCGTTGTAAAGCAAACCCTCATGCCCTTTAACCGCGGCTGCAGACGCCATAAACAGTGCTTTAGCCCATGCTGGCAAAGCACCATCGCGATCTGTAACATCTCGCATTCGAGCATAACCTTCTGCAAATTTTTGCGATTTGGCGGCGATTTCTCCAGTGTTTAGAACTTGGCTACCTAAACTTCCGTGATCTGCATTTTCTGACATAACTCTCCTTTATAATTTAGAAACCTCACCGCCATCTATGACGAAACAAGAACCTGTAACGAAAGAAGAAACTGGTGATATTAAATAAGCAACAAGCGGTCCGATCTCTTCAGGGTCACCCATTCTTCGTTGAGGAATTTTTTTTAGTCGTGCTTTTAGAATAATTTCATCCTCAAGAACAGCTGATTGTGCTGATGTCGCGAAAGCGCCAGGTGCAACGACATTGACTCTTATATCGTGACGAGCCCATTCAGCAGCTATAGATTCCGTAAAACGCATTAAAGCACCTTTCGACGAAGAATAAGACGCCAAGGAAGCTTTGCCTTTTAAACCTGATGTTGAAGCAATGTTGACAATAGACCCTTTCGTCTCATTAGAAACGAAATATTTAGCTGCATCTTTTGAAATCAGTGCAGGTGCAATCAAATTTACCGCAAACACTTCTTCCATTACTGAAATATCACTGGAGATAAAATTTTCTGCTGGCGCAATCCCAGCGTTATTTACTACGGCGTTTAATGCGCCAAATCGATCGAGTGTTTGGTCGACCAAAGTAGTAACAGCATTTTTATCTGCCATATCGCAAATAATTGAATATATTTTTTCGGGAGCGTAGGTTGACAATTCTTCTAACGAATCCTTAGACCTTGCTACTGCGACTACAGAAGCCCCTTCATCAATAAGGTGTTTGCAAATTGCTTTACCCAACCCTCGGCTTGCTCCAGTAACTAGGACGACATGATTATCAATTTCAAGATTCATCTTTATACTCTGACATCAAACGCGCAGTAATTCCCAAGCGCAATACTTCAGATGCCCCTTCATAAACTCTCATTGGTCGTGCTTGTCTATAAAATTTTTCAATTTTTGAACCGCGGATTAATCCCCATCGACCCATTGTTTGCACGCAACGATCCACTACTCTGGTGGCCGCCTCTGTTGCTGCTAGTTTCGCCAGTGACGATCGGTCAAGATTTTTTCCTGGATCAACGCTAGCAAGTGACGCTGTTTGATAGGTTAGATATCTTGAAGATTCCAGATCTGCCCAAGAATCAGCTAGTAGTGTCGCAACTGGTCCGTGCTTGGCTAAAGGTCTTCCAAACTGCTCTCGATTGCTACAGTGTTTCACTGCTTCGCGCAAAGCACCTTCCATAACTCCTAAAGCCGCTCCAGCTACCGATATTCGAAAAACTGATAACGTTGCGAGAACATGTCTAAATGCTGCCCCAGGTTCACCGAGTCTAGAACTCTCGTTGAGCACTACATCATTAAATTCTAGGTCACCAAGTACATGTGGAGCGATAATTTCAGGCGAGGGCGTAGATGACAAACCTTCCGAGTCCCCTGGTACAAGGAAAAGCGAATACCCATCACCCTCCCTAGCCAACGTCGTGTAGAAAGCGGCTACTCCAGCATTAGAAATAAAAGACTTTGCGCCGTTAAGTATTAGTTCGTTCCCTTTTCTATCTACAGTTGTAGTTATACCCTTAAGGTCAGAACCTGCTACTGGCTCAGTCAATGCCAATGCTGCCAAGGCTTCGGATTTTGAAACTGCTGGCAACCATTTTTCTTTCTGTTCCTCACTACCAGCCATAGAAATTGCGTAACTACCTATTCCTTGCAAAGCAAATAGTGAGTCAAGGTGTGAAGATGTTCGCATGAATCTTTCTCTCGCTAAACAAACAGCAAGAGGGTCAACACTATGGAAACGACCGCCATACTCATGGGGAACCATTAAAGATGAGAGTCCGCTATTTTGAAGGGCTTGGAGGATGGGTTCGTACAACACGCTTGATTCGTCTGCTTTCAAAGAATATGGCTCGACGGCATTGGCTAATTCGTTGCAGTCATTGATTACCTCTTTATATTTTGAATCAAGTTCGAACATAGAAGACATTGGTTCCTTTGCTTTATTTATGTACCTTTGTCATTCTAGACCGATTTTTAGATGACAAAAAGAGAACTACACTATAAAATAAAGAGAAATTATATATTGGAGGAAACATGGCAATAACAGAGGTATTTAAACCTGCTGATGAACTAGGAGAAATGACCCCTGAAGAATTTGTCAGTTTAATCAGGGAAGAATGCATGAAGCCCGCAATGGGCATGTACAACCACCCGTTCGTTCAAGGGCTAGAGGATGGTTCTGTTACTATTCCCCAACTGCAAATCTTCACAGAGCAGTTTTACCTTCACATTTCCAAAATGCTCCCCTGGATAGGAGCTATATATGTTAGGTGCCCACATGAAGAAGTCAGGACGGCTCTAGTCAAAAACCTTGCTGAGGAATGCACAGGGTTTGAGAGCAACACTGCAGCTCACCCTGAATTGCTTTTAGAATTTGCTAAAGCACTAGGTTCTGATGTGGAACAAATCAAAAATGGTGTTCAACTTCCCGCAGGGCGAAGAATAACAGAATACTTTGAATTTATGGGTCTGTGCAGAGAATGGTTTGTTCCGCTTTCAGCTATAGGCATCGGTCTTGAGTCATTTGTCCCAGATACATTCACTCGCATGGTCGCTGCACTAAAAGAAAACTACGGAATGACAGATGAACAAGTCATCTTCTGGTCGATGCACATTCTTGCGGACCAAGACCATGGTGATGAAGGAATAGAAATGGTTTCTGACTTTGCTATCACAGGCGAACAACGTAAAGCTGTTTTTGACTGCACGATAGAAACGAGTCGACTTTTCTATGACCTATGGAACCTTTATACACTTAGATAACTTCAGTAGATAATTGAAATCATAATTTTTCAAACACCCAAAATATCGACTTCCTAGAATTCCGAAACATTCCAACAATTGTTGTGAAAATCAATAAGTTATTGCTCTTGTCGGACACAAGGTAGCTGCTTCTAAAATTTGGCTTTCAAAATCTTCTGTAGGCTCTGCAATAAGAACTTTCGCTTCCATGGGTCCAGCTATCACGAACAAGTCCGGCGCTACCCGGGCGCAATATCCAGTTCCTTGACAAATTTCATGGTCAACTTTGAGGTTAAATTTCTTTTCTGCAGTCATTACAAGTTATTTAAAGATATTGGGAAACGACCATAAGCATCGTGATAGCTTAATTCCGTATAAGTAGGCAGATCATTTGGATCTATTTCAATACCAGCTTCGAATAGTGCTGCAGCGATATTGACTAGAGTTCCATCAGTCCCTTCATCGTTATCTGTTCTAGCAGATAGACCAGTAACTAGAGTTCGCCCAATACACGTATGCTCACCACCACCGAAAGCAAAGCCCCAAGGTTTGACATTCGGTGTTTCCCTATATGGATTAAAAGACCTTGCGTCATCACCAAAAACCGTGACATCCCGATTAGCCGGTGTGAATAGACATGCGACTCGTTCACCTTCTTTGATCTGGATACCATTACTTAAAGTAATATCTTGTAGGGCTATACGTAGTAAAGCTGGTGATGGGAGATGCAGCCGGATAGCTTCATGGCCGGCTTGTTTCAGGAAATCTTTATCAAATCTCTTTTCGTAATCTTCCGGATGTTCTTGAAACCATTCATGTAAATGAATCATTAAATGCGGAACTGCATGAGTTGTCGTTTGGCTGGAAGCAACGAGGTACAAAGTTGACTCTCGAAGTGGTAGCTCTTCATCCCAATTCTCGTCCCAATGTAAATACATTAAAGTAATTAAGTCTCTTGGCAATTCTTCCTCTTTCAAATTACCGTTTTTGAAATCGTTGATTAAGTTCTTTCTTCTCTCTACTGAAGGTCCGTAGAAATCTTCAATAAATCCTTGACGAATTTCAAGAATTCGTGAAATAACTTCGTCATGATTCTCTGTAGACCACTCTACTGTTGCACCTGTTCCTAGTTGCTCTATATAATTTCTGAAAGCATCGGTTCGTTCTTGGGTATCAACGCCATCTATTCCAGTTGTGACAGCAGAAATCCTTGCGAGCATCGTCCGAACTAAAGCACAAAGATCCGACCGGACTACTCCATCTTCATCCCTATTCTCTTTACATTCCTCGAGGGCTTTTGATATTAAGGGAAGTAACTCTTTATGTTCGTAATACTCAAGTGCTTCTTTCCGAAATAAGGGAGCCTGTAGTCTCCGACGTTCAAAATGCACATCATGGTCAATGGTCAATAGTGAATCTCCGAAGAAGGGTTGACTCTCTTGATGTGAGCCTTGACGAAAATGTTTTGATCTTAGAATTTCGTCGACTAATGAGTAATCAATAAAATGCTTTATTCCTTGGATATGCGGTGGTGGTACTAAGTCGCGTATCGTTTCCATAATTCTCTCCCCGTTGAATGATCACATAACGTTATGAGAATACTCGCACGACCAAAATTGTGCGACTCCTTTAACGGTTCTTCGAAAGAATTGCTGCATTAAAGTATTGCGCCCCTGATCCTGCGCCTGTAACCAGGGCTGTTTCAGCATCCTTAATTTGATCACCTGTAGAAGTGCTGCGCAACTGCCTCACCGCTTCAATAATTTTCAGATTAGGCCCACCCCAACCTGTGTGACTAAACGACAGTAATCCCCCATCGGTATTAGTTGGATATTTCCCATCTACGCTTATGCCATTCTCAAAAAGAAAGTCAACACCATCTCCTTCAGCACACAACCCTAATGTTTCAAATTGACGAACTACTTCCCAAGTGTTGATGTCGTAGAGTTCGTATACGTCTATATCTTCTGGTGTTAATGCAGCGGTTGCGAAAGCTCTTGAGAACGCATCCTTTCCTATTGACCCGACTTCGTCATACCGAACTGGATCAACATATTGCTGTCTGTGCCATTCAGAAGCTCCACCTAATATTCGTATCGGGTCGTTAGGGCAATCTAGCGCTCTTTCTAGCGAAGTTATTAATATCGCTGATGCTCCCTCTGTAGCTAGACAAAGGTCTAACAAGTGGAAAGGGTCACAGATCAGAGGAGAGTCAACTATATCGGAAACCCCGTAAGGACCTTTTCCATACATCACTGCTTCAGGGTTTCTAGAACCAGCATTCCTTATATCTACTGCTATTTGCGAAAGTTTCTCTCTGCTAGGCTTGAATCTAGCAAAATACACCTGTGCGACCATGGCAAAATGCGCAGCTGTGAAAAACCCCCATGGTTGGATAAATTCATTGTTTGGTTGTGTATAGTCCGCTAACTTTGAAGTGTTTAGAACACCTGCTTGTCCACCAAAGACAATGGCACTATTACAAAGCCCAAAGGACACTGCTGCTGCTGCATCCAAAATACCTGGCACTCCTTGAGGATATGTATCACCAACCCATCGAAATGATTTTCCAAAAACCCCTGTCCAATCAACTACACCTGGGTCAAATTTAGTTCCACCTGGGCCAGGCCATCTTCCTGATATTCCATCTATCTCTTCCAATTGCATACCCGCATCAATAAGTGCCTGCTCGACTGCTTTAATGCAAATAGTCAGATTATTTTCCTCTAGAGACTTGCTTTGTTTCGTTAACCCGATTCCAGCAATTGCGACTTTCTTGTTCCTCATACTTGCCGACCAGTGCCCCAAAAAAGTGACCTAATCTCATTCTTTGCGATTTTCCCTACAGCATTTTTGGGCAAATCTTCCCATATCTCTATCCGTTCAGGAACCTTTATTGAAGTCAATTCTGATTTGGCACAAAAATCTTTTATTTCATTTACTTGCGTTTCAAAACCATCTTTTAAGACGAGAACTGCAACTATTGCTTCGCCCCATTCAGGATCCGGAACACCAACTACAGACACCTCCAAAACCGCTTCATGCCGATAGATAACATTCTCAATTTCTGTTGGCGCAATATTTAAACCACCACGAATAATTAAATTTTTCTTCCTATCAACAATATAGATAAAACCGTTTTCGTCTACTTCTGCGATATCTCCTGAGTGCATCCATCCATTTACCAGCACTTCATCTGTTCTATCCCTATCTCTGAAATACCCTTTCATGACATGTGGTCCAGAGAATATGACTTCTCCCCGTTCCCCCTCTTGAACTGTCTTTCCATTTTCATCTACTACTCGAACATTCACAGCTAAGGAAGGTTGCCCACATGATGCAAGTAACTTTGGGTTTGATGTTAACCCAAAGTGATGATCTTCCTTTCGTAAAATCGTTCCTATTGATGCAATTTCTGCCATGCCGTAGAGCTGATTAAAAATTAATCCAAATCGAGAAACTAGCTCTTTGAGTCTTTCAGGTGAAATAGGAGATGATCCATAACCCAAAGTAGTCAATGACTTAAGTTTTTCGTTACTGGAATCTGGAAGCTTATCCAGCAACCGCATTAATTGTGTCGGTACCAGAAAGCTGTGCGTTACATGATCTCTCTCTATTTGATCCGCAAATTCGAGCGGGTCAAAGTTTCGACTATCTCTAAAGCTAATTGATGCCCCTATTGTTAGGCATGGGACGATTGTTATATTGACACTTGAGTTATGTGGTATCTGAATTAGATAACGACTCATCTGCTCTATTTCATATTCAATACACGCCACTGTTGCATGTTGCAACGACCGACTGTGGTCGAAAAGAACACCTTTAGGCTTGCCGGTAGTTCCACTGGTGTAAACAATACAAAAATCATCATCTGGAGTTATAGCGTCAACCGCTGCTGGTAATTCGTCACTATTTTGATCTAAATTAGCATTCCACTCTTCAGTATCCACATCTTTAACGGGTACTTCACCAATATCTGAAAGTTCGTTAATTTGCTTTAAGTGCTCAGTATCTGTGATCACTAAAACAGGAGTACAATTATGGAAGATCTCTTCTAATTCAGAGAGGCCTAAGCGAAAATTCAATCCGACATAAACTAAAGCAGCTTTTGAAATGCCCGTTATTAATTCAAGTATTTCTGGTCGGTTGGGCAAAAGCACAGCGACACGTTGGCCTTTCTCATAACCCTGAGAAAGGAGATAATGAGCGATTTGGTTACTTCTTTTGTCTAGCTCTTCGTAACTTAAGGAATCGCTACCGAACAATGCTTCCGACTTGGGGTTTCTAACAGCATTCCTATGTACTGCTAATCCGATATTCATATTTTCTCATTTCTCAGTTGGAAAAAAGGAAGCGTTCGCTCTTTGAATTTCTCGAAAATCACTTCGACGTCTAAACCGATAACGACTTGATCTGGCTTGCAATTTATCAAACGTGAATACATTCTCCATCCTTCATCCAGTTCGATATCGACTAGAATAAGAGGAGTTGGGAATCCTGTACCCATAGGTCTATAAACCGTTGTATGGCTATAAATTTTCCCGATTCCTATACTCTCTGAATAACTCCAGTCAACTGAAAAGCAGTTAGGACACAGAACCTGCGGGCTAAAAAAATTTTTCCCGCAAGAATTACATACAGGTCGAGTCAATCTTCCATTCTCGATATTTTCCCAATATTTCGATGTAAGACTTTCATCAATATTTTGGTTCACTCATTAACCTCGTTGAGAAGCTTGAAGGCCGCTTCTCTGACAGTCATCCCGACCTCCACGCCTCGTTCCGCTGCAATTCCGTTACATGCACTTATTGTTCCTTCATCAAAGGCTTTAAATGCATCTCCAACCGGCGCACTCCAAGCATCACAACAAGCACCTGCAAGTCCATATTCTTGAGTAGTTTCTAATCCAGCGATACCAGCTTTATTTTTACTCATTCCCCCATCCGAGCAAATGAATCCATGTGGTGAAACTTCTAGCAAAAACTTTGCTCCCGACCTTCCGGTATGACCAGCAGTAACAAGAACGTTTTTGCTATCTTCAGGAAGCGCAAAAACTATAGAATCTGTAACGATTATTTCTCTTCCGGTCTCTGAGGTTGCCTTAGATTCGCGACGTATCTTTGTTCCAGCGGTAATGTCGCCAGGGTCATTTTCCAAAAGGATCTTAGCAGCCTCTATAACACTCATTCCTTCTTCGACCCCAGATCTCTCAGCAAGAATATTAACTCTAGAAATAACACCTGTCTTATAGAGATCTGAACCATTCCCGAGCTCAGCAGACATGCCATCAGCCGCTGCTGCAGGTATACCGATTGCTTCTAGGTACCATAGCCCAGCTATTCCAGCGCCATCTTTTCCTATGCAGCCATCATGCGCAATCACTGCTCGAGGTCGATGTGGCGCCATCAAACGAGCTGGGAGTACTCCGAGATAAGAAGATGGGACTACTACATCTCTACCTGTATTTCTTCTATCCACATATCTTGCTGAATCCATAGCCACGATTCGACCACGAGTACTTTCTGAAACAACATCATGCGGGTGGTCTGATTCATCATTGAGTAATGGGGCTTCTTCAGTCATTTCTATAGTTTCTCATAAATTTTACTTTCTTGACAGTAGCGAACTTTCACTAATTGATTCTTTTGATTATGAGCCAAACAGGACAGGATATTTTCCAAAATATGGTCTTGTCGTAGAGTCATCCATTTCTGGCGGGTTGCTCGGATCAGGTTTGCAACCATTCAGGAAGAGCGTTTGAACAGCTACAGGAACTAGACCGAAAAGATGATCGTCTTCGGTAGAATTTGTATCGAAAACAAGTCCGGCTGCTAAGTCTTGGCCGATGCAAGCATGCATTCCTTGCCCAAAGCTTAAACCCCATGGAGTAATTCCGGATTCTAGTTCTCTATTCGGATTAAATTCTTCAGCATCTTCACCGTAGGAATTTTTATCGCGATTTACGGTCTCCAAGTCGATAACGACTTTATCCCCTTTTATAATTTCAATTCCTGATCTCAAACCGATATCTTCAAGTGCCCATCTGGCTGCAGTCGGGGATGATGGCTGAAGCCTAATCGTCTCATGAGTGGCTTTTTGAAGGAAAATCTTATCGTTGTATGCTTTCTCCTCATCATCTGGATGGTCTTCAAGCCATTTGAATATATTGTGTACCACTCTGGTGAGTGCGGTTGCTGATGTATGTGCTCCAGCAAGTAAATAGAAGGCGATTTCTCGTCTGAGTGATTCTCTGGTCATGGGGACTTTATCCTGATTCCTTAATAAGACTTGAAGCACATCTCTCGGTAAGTCTTCTTCAGGAATTTCGCCTCTTCCAAACTTTTTGAGCAACTCATTTCGGTAGGCAATCCCAGGCTCTAGAAATTCTTTATCAAATGCTTCAAGTTTCTTTTCTATCTCTGCTCTTTTAGTTTCAACATCCCCTATGTAGTGACCTAATGTTGCACCCTCAATAAAAGTTGTTAGGTAATCGTAGAGTCTACTGGTCTCTTCATAGGTCCCAAGAGGGCGATCAACCCCAGCAGTAACAGCAGCTAGATTCATCATAAGCTGGTGGCCAAAATCCACTAATTCCGCTTTTCCATCTTTGAGGTAAGGGTCTACTGTCTCTTGGATGATTGAAGGGAACATATCTCTTTCATATTCATAGAAAGTATCTCGACGGAAAAGCCTATTTTCGAGACGACGACGCTGCCTATGTTCATCACCATGAAGATTCACGACAACGTCTTCCATCACGACTTCGCCGGCGTCATATAGGGCTTGCCTTAACTGTTTGTGACGATATACCTCTCGAGCGTCATCTGGAGTAGTTATTACTATCTCTGCCATTTCTTCCCTTTCCCTTTAATAGCTTGATAAATGCTACAAAGTTTGTCAATTTAAAATACAACTGGATAGTTACTGAAGTGTTTCCTCTCCGAGCTGGGGTCGTGTCGCGGCGGGTTATCAGGATCTCTTCTGGCACCAGCAGATAATAATGCATGAGTCATTATCGCTACCGTTCCAAATAGGGTTTCGGATGCTGGTCTGTCGGGATTAATTTCTAACCCTCCGTCCAGCTCTGCCCCTACGCAAGCATGAGTCCCTGCTCCAAAGCTCATACCCCAACGAGGTATACCTTCTTGAATTTCTCGATAAGGGTCATACATTTCTGACGTTTCACCGAAGACTTTGCTATCTCTATTAGCTTCAATTAGGTCTAGAGTGACTTCAACTCCTTCGGCAAGTAAAGTTCCGTCAGACAATTCAATATCCTCCATCGCTCTTCTTAAAGCGACTGGGCTAGCAGGGTGTAGCCTAAGCGATTCATGCATACATCGTTGAACAAAAGAGAGGTCTTTACGAGCTAGATCTAAGTCAAGGGGATATTGATCTCCCCAGCTGAAAATATTGTCAACAGTATGGATAAAAGCGTTAGCAGTTGAGTGCGCTCCAGCTTGGAGATAAAAACATATTTCTCGAAAAATTATTTCATCGCTAAGATTGAGCTTCTCTCTGTTTATCAGCAGTGTTGTCAGAACATCTTTTGGTAAATCATTTTTATCCCTGTCTCCTTCATTAACATCATGGATTAATTGTTCTCTCCTATCACGACTTGGAGTGTAGAAGGATATTGCAAACTGATTCATTGCTTTTTTCACCTCTTGACGCACCTCATCTTTGTCACGAGTCGAATGCAGCAGAGTCGCACCTTCACTGAATTTCTTTACGATTGCATAAAGCGTCTCGGTTTGCTCCGCTTCAGCCGGGTCTTGGTCGATGCCAGCTATTGTTGCAGTCAAATTCATAGCACACCTGTATCCGATGACCGCCAAGTCTGCCTTTCCTTTTTGGATAAATGGACTGAGTGTCACATCAATTGTTCTTCCCAAAATCTCATGCTCCCAGTAACTAAAAATTTCTCTTCGGAAAAGTCGGTTCTCTAAACGGCGTCGTTCTCGATGGGCCTTCCCGTGAAGGTCTAGAAGAGTATCAGCCATAACTACTGCCCCTTCAGAATAACCTGCCTGTCTTAATTCCTTCGAACGAAAAGCCTCACGAACTTGCAACCAAGATGTGAGGTGCACTCTATTACTTGTTTCTCTTTGCATTTCCGGTTCCACCTAATTCAGGATAGGTTCCAGTTCATGGTTAAACCACTTGAGATAGTTGAGAGTTTCTTGCATGCCCTATCAACCCAAGATATGGAGGAGATTATTTCATTCTTTGATGAGCGTTCGTCTTGGCAAAATATTCCACACCCCCCAGCTGTCGGAAGGAAAGAGATAACTAATATGTTCCGTCCGATTATTAGTAAAAGCTCAAAAGTTCAGTGGGATATCGTCAACGCTGTATACGAGAGCAATCGAGCCTGGCTGGAAAGAGTCGACAGATTCTGGATTAACGACATTGAATATTCAGTTGAATGTAACGGAGTTTTTGAACTTGATTTATCTAAAGGAATTATTCTTACCGTTCGTGATTACGTTGATTTAGGTGAATGGAGAAAAAGGTTAGCTTCAGCCAAACTTAATTAAACGTTTTTGCTACTCATATGCTTTTTCCCAAGTGAGAATTTCACCCGCCCAGTTACCGACTTTCCAACCAGGTAGAGGTCCGTGATCCGGCCACAAATCATCAAGATTTAGCTTCTTCCCATCTGAGATTACCTCAACAATCCTACTCTTATCGTTTAAGACAGTTATATCTGACGTGGGATCAGAATCTACGATAATGATGTCTGCAAATTTTTCTGTCTCAATAGTCCCAAGGTCATTTTCCATTTGCATTGCCCAAGCCCCATTTTTCGTAGCCGTAGTAATTGCTTCGACTGGAGTTAAATCTAGGTAATTTACGAAAATTTCTAACTCTCTAGCGTGCCAGTGACCGTATGGAGTTAACGCAAAACCACTTTCTGAGCCTGAGAGTATCCTTACTCCGCTATCGTAGGCTTTTCGTATCATTTTTGCGGTTTGTTCAATTTCTCCACGGAAAATATCCTCCATCCCCGAACTAGCTTGAACCTTTGATCCAAAGTCAGCGAGGTTTGCTAGAAACGTGAACGTTGGACAAATAGATGCCCCATTCGCAATCACAGCTTCAAGACCATCGTCGTCCATAAACGAAGCATGAAGTATGAGATCGACACCTTCCTCGGCGCATATTCGAACGCTTTCTGTTCCCCGACAGTGTGCCATCACGGGTACTGAAAGTTCGTGAGCCGTTTGACATGCCGCTCGTATTTCTTCCCTGTTCCACACCATCAACTCTCCGGATCGGCCTGGTATTGAACCAGTAGCATGGAGCTTGATCCAATCAGCGCCATATTTGATATGACGGCGAACCCATTTCACAATCTCATCTTTAGAGTTAACGATTTGAGCATACCCAACAGTTCCTTCATCGGGAATCAAACGACCAGCTGTACCACCAACAGCTGTCAATAATGCTTGTACTCCCGTCTTGATTCGTGGCCCTTGTACAACACCGGCGTTGACTGCATCACGAAGGGCAGGGCCAATTCCATGCGAAGTATCTGGGTCCACAAATGAAGTAACTCCTGCCCTGAGCATCTTTCTTAAGTTTTGAGCAGCTATAAGTGCCACGAGCGTGGGGTCTCGATGGAAGAAAAGCTCATCATTAGATTGGACATCATCGAATGAACAATGGAGGTGAGAATCAATTAAACCCGGCATCACTGTTTTCTCCGAAGCATCGATTACAACGATTTCCTTATCCTCATGATTGTTCAAGACCTTGATTGCATCTTTTCCTATTGCAGTAATTTGATTGCCTTCGATAAGAATCCCCTCATTGGGTTTTGGGTTAGACCCAGTTCCATCAATAAGAGTTCCACCTGAAATCAGCATAATATCTTCCATAGGACTATGTTATTGGATAAGTAGAGTAAATAGAAGGGTTATCATGATACGACATTGTGTGTTACTTAAGTTCCACCCAGATACTTCAGAACAAAACAGAGAAGCTGCAGCAGCTGGAATTAGGGCCTTACCTGATTTCATTCCCGAAATTTCCAACTATTCAGTCGGCTTCGATGCGAAACTTCGTGACGATAATTATGACTTAGCTGTGGTCGGTGATTTCGCCAATTCAGAGGATTATTTGGTATACGCATCACACCCAAAGCATCTTGAAGTCATTTCCGAACTCTTGGTACCACACCTTGAGGGGAGGAGCGCTGTTCAATATGAATGTGGTTCAGAATGACATTTCGAATAGAAATTCAGAGTGACGATTGTATGAGTTCGGGGAAATGCGTCGCTGACTACCCGAATGCCTTCATGTTTGATGAAGAGGAACTTGCTTCCTTAATTCCTAACGAACCTCTTACTGATCAAGAAATGGTAAAGATCGCCCGAAACTGCCCAAGTAGAGCTATTTTAGTTTTCGATGAAAATAATATCCAGATAGACACATAGGAGATACTGGTATGAAGTCACTCATAGTTACAGGAGGGGCAAGTGGGTTAGGTCGTGCTATTGCTAAGAGGGCTAGTCAGGAAGGTTTCCGAGTAGGTATTCTTGATGTAAATGTTGATGCCCTAGAGGAAACAGTATCAACAATAACCAACTCTGTAGCTTTGGTAGCGTCGGTCACTTCAGCAGAAGAAATATCCGCGGCCATCGCCGCATTTGGCCAGACACCAGATGTTTGGGTCAATAACGCCGGAATCGTTAGATTTGCCCCCTTACTTGCACTATCGATAGAAGACTGGAGATCTGTAGTAGAAGTGAATCTCACAGGCACGTTTATCTGCTCAACGATAGTGGCTAAAGCAATGGCTGATAGAGGCTCTGGCTCCATTGTTAATATCACTTCAATCAATGGCATTTCGGCGGGAACCAACTCTGGAGCATACGGTGCTACGAAATCAGCAATTTCCTTATTGACACAACAAATGTCGTTAGAATGGGGAAATCTTGGCTTAAGGGTTAATTCATTAGCCCCTGGTCTAATTGATGGTGGAATGTCCGAGCCGATCTACTCAGAACCGGAATTTCGCAAGCTCCGAACAGAAAAGGTGCCTCTCGGGCGCTTAGGGGCAGAAGAAGATATAGCAGAGGCGGTATTATTTCTTGGATCTGACAAAGCTAGTTACATAACTGGTCATGAACTTGTCGTAGATGGAGGTATTATCAACTCAATAATTGCTAACCTCCCTCGGCCCTCAAATGTTGATTCGGTTGGGTTAGATGAAAACTGATTTCGAAATCGGTCTCAAAATAGCCCCGCATTACATTGACTGGGAAACGATGCTGTGGGCAGCTACTTACGCAGACTCGAATCCTATTTACACAGACTTTTGGAATTTCGATCACTTCTACCCCATCTATGGAGATTCAGAGGGTCCATGTTTAGAGTCGTGGGTTACCCTCTCTGCAATTGCTCAGGCTACTTCCAGAATAAGGGTAGGCTGCATGGTCAACGGAGTTCATTATCGGCATCCTGCTGTTTTAGCCAATATGGCCTCTGCGCTTGACATAGTTAGTAATGGCCGATTTGAGCTAGGGCTTGGAGCAGGTTGGAATGAAGAAGAATCAGGAGCATACGGGATAGACCTTGGTTCGCTAACTGAAAGATTTGATCGCTTTGATGAGGCCCTTGAAGTAATTATTTCACTACTGCATCAGGAAACGACTTCTTTCAAAGGGAATTATTTTGAATTACATGAAGCACTAAATAACCCCAAAGGACCTCAGGCAAGACTTCCAATTTGCATCGGAGGGACCGGGGAGAATCGAACGTTGCCCAGCGTGGCGAAGTTCGCTACACATTGGAACCTCCCTTCCTTTGATGAAGAAATGTTTCAACACAAGTTAAATATTCTGAAGAAACATTGCGAAACAGTCTCTAGAGAAATTACTGATATCAAAATCTCTACACACGTATTTGTGCAGGAGACCACAACAGATAAAGCAATCATAAAACAGATTCAAATGCAACGAGAAGCTGGTATCAACCAGTCAATTATCTATTTCCAGCCACTAGTCTCAACTAAAAGAATTGAAGCTGTTACCAAAGCAATTAATATTGAGGCATAGTATCAACTTTGAATGATCAGGGTGCCAAAGCTTCAAATGTTTCCCACTCAGGAATCTTAAAATTACCATCGTGAGGAAGTACTTGTATACATACATGGCTTGCTCCGGCTTGCTCATGCTCTCTTATACGCTTCTCTATCTGTTCAACAGAACCCCATGCAACTAATGAATCAATAAATCTATCAGAGCCTGAATCAATATCGTTTTCTGAAAATCCAAGTCTTTTCCAACTGTTTCGATAGTTTGGAAGAGAAGCATAGATCCGCAATGCACTCTTGGCTACACTATGCGCAGTCTCCTTATTCTGAGTTAAGACAACTTTTTGTTCGACACAGAGCAATTTATCACTACCTAAAATATCTCTGGCTTGATATGTGTGGTCTGGAGTAGTCCAATATGGGTGAGCTCCGTCAGCGAAGTCCGATGCGAGTTTTAGCATTTGGGGTCCCAGTGCTGCAATGATGCATTTAGGCTCCTGCCCGGGAGGCACAGAAGTATATGGAGAGTTTTTGAGCGATCCAAGATATCCACGCATTGTAGCGATGGGTTTTTCATATGGAATTTGTCGCAAACCTTCAACAAGTGGTGCATGTGAAATTCCTAGACCTAGAAGAAATCGTCCACCCGATTGCTCCGCAAGCGTCGCTGCTGCTTGACGAGTCACACCAGGGAGCCGATGATAAATGTTCGCTATGCCAGTAGCGAAATGAAGATTCTCGGTTCCTGATGCTAGATAAGCTATGTGAGCAAAGGGGTCTCTTCCGGTAGTTTCTGGAACCCAAAGAAAGGAATATCCAAGTTGCTCTATTCGTTGGCTAAACTCTTTGGATTCGCTAGCTGACATCGCATCAGTAGGATGCCAAACCCCTCTCTTTTTCAGAACTGATTTCTTTGTCATGATGAGAGGCTGGGGTAACGCGACATAAGCTTAGTGGGTCACTGAAGTTCTAGCCCGAGCTGCTCCCAAATTTCTTCTTTTTTCATTTCGAAAGTTTCATCATCAATTTCACCATTTGCTTTTGCCGCACTTAATTCAGCAAATTGACGATAAAGCTCTTCCTCGGGAGTCCCAATTCCACCATCTTCATCTTCAGAGCTTCTTCTTTCAGCTCTTTCAGCTCTTTTAGCTTCTTGTCTTTCCCTCTTGGTTTGCTCTCGCTGGCGTTTTCCCCAGCTTTCTCTTCCCTTGCTAGCCATAATGTAGTTTAGAGAGCTTTTACATTTAAAGCTTCGTCTCCCTTGCGACCTTCACCAATGTCAAACTCTACTTGTTGTCCTTCTTCTAGATTCTTAAATCCATCGCCACCGATATTGGAATAGTGGACGAAGACATCGTCTCCACCCTCACGCTCAATAAATCCATAGCCCTTTTGTGTGTTAAAGAACTTAACTGTTCCTGTTGCCATACTCATATCCTTATCGTTAGGCGTTATTGCGTTATCTACGGTAGACGATCATGAAGCAAATTCCTTCAATGAAGATGTTTTTCTTTAGCTTTCATCATTTTGTATTTAAAATATTTAATACATCGTTGATCAGTTCAGAGTGGCTTATTACCAAACCACGCGCCACAGGGGCTTCTTTGTTGAAAATAAAGTCGGTTCCGTCTAATTGACAGGCCACGAATCCAGCAGCACGAGCAACAGCAACAGGCGCGCAAACATCCCACTCATACAACCCAGAATTATGTATGTATACGTCGGCTTCGCCTCCCACAACTAAAGATGCCTTTACTCCTGCAGAACCACAACTTGCTAGTCTGGCACCCATCACTTCAGCAACATGCGCCGCCTGGTAGGAATTCCATCTGTTAGTAACGACTAACATGGGATTAGAGATGTTTCTCTGCTTGGGGAAGGGTGTTGCAGTCGAATAAAGTCTGTCCATTGATGGGCATGCAACAGCGCCAGCTACTATTTGACCATCTTCAACAAGAGCAATATGCACAGCCCATTCTTCACTACCCCTGTACGGGTAGTCCTGTGATCCGTCCAATGGGTCAACGATCCAAACACGACTCGCTCTGGTTCGGCTTCTATCATCGACCCCTTCCTCTGAGAGGACAGCATCGTCAGGCCGATGGGCACCTAGTTCATCCATAATTAAGTTATGAGCAAATATATCTCCTTTATCACGCAACACCCACGAGTTTATTCCTGTAGCGATGGCTGCGTCACGCAACTTCAGAAGTTCTAATCCAGCCTTCTCAGCAATGTACGAAGCTAGCTCATGATCATTCATTTAATCAAAGAATGAAATCTTTTATTCGGTCTTTGGGGCGTCCGATAATTGCTTTTTTGCCTTTTACGATCACAGGACGTTGCAGTAATTGCTTATGCTTCACCAATATCTCAACCACTCTTTTCGGGTTATTCACATAATCATCTGGATTCAACTCAAGTTTTTTGAATTTTGAATCTTTTCTAACGAGATCTTCTACTGGGTCCTCTAATCCTGCGACTATCTTTTCTAAAGTCGCTCTATCAGGTGGTTCCTTAATATAAAGGACAACTTGATAATTAACTCCTTCTTCCTCAGCGACCGCCAAGGCGTTGCGTGACGACCCTCAATGTGGGTTGTGATAAATGGTAATCATAATTTTACTCCTAGGATTACTTCCGGTTCATGAGCATACTATCTCACCCTAGATTTAAAAGGATTTCGCTATTTATTTGACCCACTCTAAGAGTGTTTCCCAATGCGATTGGAGTTTCGATTCTAAGTTAGTAAGAGACCCATCATTGAAAATTATTAGATCTGCTATTTCTCTTCGCTTATCGTCAGTTACTTGTGAACGTATTCTGGCGAGCGCATCCTGACTAGATAGTCCCCTTTCTTGCAGTCGTCTAACGCGTTCTTCTAGCGGGGCTTCAACTACTACAACTTTTCTATATAAAGGCTTTCCGTTGATATACGCCAGAGGTCTTTCGACTAGAACCGCCATGTCCAAAATAACGATTTCAGCAGTTTGATTTTTGAGTATGTTCAAGAGTCTGGCATTGATTCCGGGGTGTGTGATTGCTTCAAGCTTCTCAAGTTGAGTTTCAGAGTTAAACACTACTTTTCCTAACGCTTGACGATTTATCGTTTTATTAGGGTTCAATATGCTCTCACCAAATACTTCGATAATCATTTGATACTCATTTGATGAACATTCCAATACGTCATGCCCTACAGCATCAACATTAATTACGAAAGCACCAAATTTTTGGAAAACCGCTGAGGCAGTAGTCTTGCCTGCCCCGATACCTCCTGTTAGCGCTACGCAGAAACTTCGCATTTAGTAAACCCAATATGCAACTCGCGTAATGCTCGAAGGCAGAAGTTCTGATGATGGCTGAAGTCGTTTAAATTCTCTATGAACCACATTTTTTCAACTCGTTCTATGAGAACTTTAAAGCTTAGATATATCTCTCTTCTTGCTAAGGGGGCACCCATGCAGTAGTGAGTACCAAATCCAAATGCTAAATGCTGTCGGGAATTCTTTCTTAGGAGATCTAATTTGTCTGGATTCGCAAACTTTGTTTCATCAAGGTTTGCAGCGGCATAACGAACGTTGATAACCGACCCTTTGGGGATGGCCACACCATGAAATTCAATGTCTTCTGATGCCTCACGAAATAATCCTTGGACAGGGCCTTCAAGTCTTAATATTTCTTCGACAAGAACAGGCAAGTACCTCTGAGGGTCGCTTTTTAGTAAATCCCATTGATCTGGCTGTTGAATTAGTAACATTACCCCCGCAGATATAGCGTTAGTGCTTGTTTCTGAACCTCCAACAAAGGTATCAGCCATCATTTCAGCGTGAAGTTCTTCATCTGTTAAAGCCCGTCCCCATTCTGGAATTTTCGTATTTACTAGATCGCTCAACAGGCTGTCATCCGGAGTTTGTCGGAGTCGTTCGAATATTGGTTGGAAGTAATGCTGGGCTTCTATTTCCATTTCAGTGGACCAAATTGCTTCTTCTTCAGTTTGCATCATCCCCAATCTCTGCACCCATGCATCAGTCCAGGCTTTTATTTTCCAAATGTCATCTTCAGGGACTCCTACCTGATGGCCTATGACAATTAATGGTAGAGGAATCGCAAATTCACGAACCCAATCACATCTCCCGTTGTCAATGAACTCGTTGATCAAGCGGCCTGCTAACGATTCAACAAACGAATCCATTTGTTGAATCTTTTGCGGACGGAAAGCATGTGCGAATAGTTTTCGCATTTCTTTATGTTCTGGGTCATCCCGGCCAGCTAGCGTAGGTGCAGGAACCCAACCCTTTTTCTTGTAAATATCACGAAGCATAAGAGACCTGTTATCAATCTTTGATTTATTGCGCTTATTGCGGAACTTTTTAGTGCTCTTCAATACATCCTGCACATCGTTATATCTAGTGATTATGAACATTCCAGATTTCGGGTCCTGCCAAACAGGGGCATTGTTACGAAGTATTTCATATGCCCTATAGGGACACTCTGATATTTCAGGATCAAAGAAATCTACATCTGCTTTATTGAATTCTTCCATGCTAATTTCCGTCAATTGGCATTGAATTTATTGCTGTTCGAAAGTGATCTGCTTGAGTTTGCTTAGCTAGTCGGGCAGCAATATCAGTCCATTCATCATCTAATCGGATACCAGATGAGTCAGCGGCTATATTCAAGCTTCTGAATATAGAGATAGTAGTCGCTGCGTCTACCATGCCTCCGACTCCAACTTCGTCTATTAATTTTGCTCGAGCTTGAACCAAATTACTATCTCTTCGATGAACTGCTTCCGTAAATGCTATTAGAGCTTCAGCATTAGGTATACCTGATGCTGAACCTGATCCTTTTATTGCATCAGCTAGATCCAGGTCTGAATTCAGTGCTTTGCTACTCGAACTGAGGAACATAGTATGGGCACTAGTTCAATAGAAGCACTCATTAATTGCTGATGTTCTTGCTGCTACGAGTTCAATTTGCTGTCTTGATAAATTTCGGTGATTCCAAATCATTTCAGCAAAGTTAGTACCTGAATACATAGCCCTAACAAGCAACATTCGTCTTGCATTATCTGCTTGAGCAAGACTTAACGATACAGCAACATGCGGTAAACCGTTAGCCGGAAAAGTTGGCAGAAATCCCACTCCATCTATTAAGTCTCCGGGTCTTGTATATGATGGCTTCCCAGCTTCGATATCTGGCAATTTTTCGCGAACATAACCAAGAATGTCCGAGAGGGAATATATCGGCACCATTTGAGAGACTATCGAAGCAAGTTCGGCGTACCTATCTTCACCTAACCCTTCAACGATTTTTTCAAAGGTATCTTTATCGATTGAGGAAGATTCATAGGTTACTTTCCGGACAACAGCCCTAGTGAATGGTGTTATTATTTTCGTTCCTTCATTAGAATATGTGGATAAATCTGTAATTCTTTCTGTCAACGAAGGAGGACTGGAATCTCTCACCTCTTTAGCGATTTCGATTCTCTGTTCACCTGACCACCAATCCCCTGGTTTTCCTAGATTTTCCCATACTATTTCAAAAGCTTGGATAATCTCGATAGGTAGTAGTGGCTTTAACGCATCAAAAGGTGCCATACTAATAACTAAACTTTAGGTTCCTTGGGAAGACCTAAAACCATTTCGCCTAAGATATTCCTTTGGACTTGTGAAGTTCCAGCGTAGATCGTTCCTGCTCGTGCGTTGTAAAAAGCCCCTATCCATGAGGCGCTTTTATTCGGGGCTCCTGGATTGTCGGCATGGAACGAGGTCGAGGCTTTAGCTCCGGAAGTAACTAAAGATTCACTACCTAAGATGTCCAGAGCTAATTCAGTTATCCGTTTATGGTATTCAGACCAGTAAAGCTTAAACATGCTTTCCTGAGGACCTGGTTGTTTTCCCTTCAAGAAACCAGTGAGGGTTCTCATTCCAAGGAGACGCATTATTTCTACTTCGATATATGATTGAGCGAGTCTTTGGCGGTATGCGGGTTTAATGTGCTTATTTTTTTCAATAGCCAGCTTGATTAGTTTATCCATTTCGTATCGAAACATTATTGGCATTGTGGCAGCACTCTCGCCTCTTTCGTAACCAAGCAATGTCATCGCAACTGCCCAACCTCCATTAATTTCGCCGACAACATTTTCTTTATCTGTTCGAGCATTGGTAAAGAACGTTTCGTTAAAATCAGATTCCCCTGAAATCATTTCTATCGGACGCATCTCAACCCCTAGTTGATCAACAGGGCATAGCAAAAATGAAATACCTCTATGCTTTGGTGCATCTTTATCAGTGCGGCAAAGAACAAATATCCAGTTGGCGAACTGTCCGGCAGATGTCCAAATCTTTTGGCCATTTATTATCCATTCATCCCCATCAAGAATCGCTGAACAACCTAGCCCTCCTAGATCAGATCCCGCATCAGGTTCTGAATACCCCTGACACCAAACATGTTCTCCAGAGATTATTTTAGGCAAAAATGTTGATTTCTGCTCTTCTGAACCCCAATGCAATATCGTGTTACCGACCATCTGGATGCTAAAAGCATCATTTGAACCGCCTGATGGTACTCCCGCTTTCATAAATTCTTCGGCGAGTATGACTTGTTCAAGCTCACTTAATCCTCCGCCTCCAAAATTTTTAGGCCATGCCGGTGCTAGATACCCATTTTCAGCCAGCAATGGTCGCCAAATATCATTGGCGAATGCATATGCCTCATCAGGATTTAACGATCCTATTCCTTCCCAATCAGCGGGTAAATTGCGTGAAAGAAAAGCTTGGACAGTTGTTCTAAAATTTTCTGCTTCCTCTGAATAAGTTGGTAACAAGATTCCTCAATTCCTCAATAGCTCACAAGTGCACAGCTTATTGGCCGATTACACCCTTTTCTTTTAGGCCTGCAATAGTTTCTTCGGTGTAACCTATACCTCTGAGTGTTTCATCATTATGTTGACCTCGGTGCGCTGCACTGTATTTTGGTTCAACTGCAGTGATAGAGAATCTTGCGGCTGGTTTAGGTTGTCGCACGAATCCGGCGTCAGGATGTTCCCACTCGACCAAAGTTCCGTTATGGATGACTTGTGGGTCAGAAATTGATTGTTCTCCTGTAAGAACAGGTCCACTTGGTACATCAGCTTCAATTAAAGCCGTAATGGCTTCTTCGCAGCTCATTTCAAGAAATGCTTCCGCAAGCATCTCTCCCAACAGGACAAAATTCTCCGGATTTGCTGCGAGAGCTGCCATAGAAGAGAACCTTTCGTCTTCACCCCACTCAGGGTGACCTACTGCAGCACATACACCTGAACGTTGATTGTCTGAAGCGGCGAAATACACTATCTTCCCGTCATTACATTCTGTCAGGTTATAAACAGATGACAATAGAATTCCACCGTTGGCGTCATCATCAACCATAGTCAAGTCCATCATTCCATCAGGCCAAAAGAAGTACATACATGCGTCAACCATTGGGATTTCAACGTGTTGCCCAACACCAGTCTTTTCTCGTGCCAATAACGCTGCAGTCGTCGCTTGGGCAACGGTCAGTGCTGTTGATTTGTCAGCATAAAGATTTCTAATTAAATCAGGAAAAGGTATTTGAGGATTCAACTGGCGACTAATCACTCCACATATTCCCTGAATAACAGGGTCCAGAACCGGTCGACTGGAATACGGCCCTGTAGGGCCAAACCCACTTATTGATACATAAATTAGATCGGGGTTAATGGATATTAAATCTTCATAGCCTAATCCAAGCCTCTCAATTGCCCCGGGACGAAAGTTTTGCACGAAAACGTCAATATCTTTTGTGAGTTCCTTAATGATTTCAACACCGTCTGCTTGTGACAAATCCAGTGATAGAGAATTTTTTCCTCTGTTATTATTCATATAGAACGCGCCTATTCCGCCTTTATCAAAAGAGGGAAGTCTTGTCATATCCCCAAGCCCACCGACGGGTTCCACCTTCAGGACTTCTGCGCCTTGGTCCCCGAGGAGCATCGTTGCGAAGGGTCCGGAAACAACTTGAGTTAAATCTAGGATTTTGAAACCATCTAATGGTCCAGTCATGCAATCTCCTTTATATGTTTAGCAAAGCTATTCTCTCACTATATTCCGACAAAATCTATCAACCTAATTTTCTCAGTTCTGACTTAGTCTTCGATAGGAGCAGCGGCGTAATTAAACTACGAGGCTTTCATCTTCAGTTATTCGATGTTCTCCATCACCAAATGTTGAAGAGCCTTTACTATCCGCAATTGCTAAACCTACAAAAATCCCTGCTATGACAACTAAAGAAAGCATAGCCCCTGATGAAAGCATCACAAGGACTGGTGCCGGGCATGTTCCTGCAATCGCCCATCCACTTCCGAAGATAACCCCACCCCTTATATGACTAGCATTAATATCTGACCTTTGGAGAGAGATAATGCCACCAAGAGATGTCTTAGTATTGCGCGATTCTAAGATTCCCAACCCCAAAGTCGCTATGGCAATAGCTGATCCCATGAATCCAAATACATAAAATTTATCAAGTCGCAACATATTGTGTATCGTGTCGTATTCATGGAGCGAACCAGCGGCTAGTACACCACCAAACATTGCTCCAAAAACCAGTCCGATTAAATTCCTCTTAGGATCTTTCATAATTTGCCGCCTGAAATCAAACGAACTAATCCTGTTGTAACTACAGCAGAAGTCATGAAAGTGATAGTCGCAGCGATTGATGACTTTGATCGTTGAGCGGTTCCGCAAATCCCATGACCGGAGGTGCATCCACCACCTAGCTTTGCTCCATAACCGATTAATATTCCACCAAAAAATATAGTAGGAATGACTAACCAAAGCGGAGCAGCATTTCTGAAAGCATCAAACCCTTTTCTAAAGCCTTGAGAATCTTGAAGGAATTGAGTTACGATGAACCCCCCCATTGCTAAACCTACGAAGTACCAGACTCTCCATGTCGTTTTGTGTCCGGTTCGAAGAACAAGATTTTTTGTATGCACGTAGGCACCGCTAGCTCCTAGAGGCTGGTTCATAACTCTAAAAAAGCCTATGGTAACCGCCCCGAGTATGGGTCCTAGGATGTACCAACTAACCTGTTGAGGTAATATAGCTCCAAGAGCGATTCCAATTGTCATAAAAATCACCGTATTTGCAATGTGTGAGTTAGGCAACCAATAGACTAAAATTACGGGGGGTTAGAATCATGACAGATCTTCAAGAAAAGGCAACTTATCAAGTCGGGATTCCCCGTGATAAGGCACCCGAACCTGAACTTGGAACAGATCCAATAATTTTTGGAGATCGATATTATTCTCAGGAGTTCTCCCAAAGAGAATGGGAACGGATGTGGACTAGAGTTTGGCAGATAGCCGGGCGAGTTGACCAAATCCCCTCAGCAGGTGATTACGTTAATTATGAGATCATGCACGAGTCCATAATATGTGTTCGTGGTGATGATTCTCGAATACGAGCCTTTTACAATGCGTGCCAACATCGCGGCAACCAACTTGTTACTGCAGAAGTAGGTTCATTAGCTACAGGTGAATTTCAATGCGCATACCATGGATGGAGATTCAACAATTCGGGAGAATGCACCTGGGCATATTGCGAGGACGACTTTCCTCAAGGGTCACCATGCGGCAAAGCAAACCTTGTAGAGATACCTTGTGATACTTGGGCCGGTTTTATCTGGTTTAACATGGATCCCAATAGCCGCCCGCTAAGAGATTCATTGGAGCCTGTCGCTTCTCATTTAGATTCGTACCGAATGGAAGAAATGAAGCGAACCCACTGGGTCACTATTGAGGGTCAGTGGAACTGGAAGTGTGTGCAAGATAATTTTAACGAAAGTTACCACCTTCCTTTCGTTCATCCCCAGACAGTCGCCACTATGAATGAGCATCATACTGGTTGCCAATTTGACCTTTACCCATCTGGGCACTGCCGCATGCTCATGCCAGGTGGCGGCCCCGGTCCCCATTTTCGAGGTTCAGCAGAAAAAACTTTCAAAAGCATGCAACAAACATTTGAGTTCTGGGAATTTGATGCAGAACCTTTCAGAGAGGATCTATCTGGACTTCGCATAGCTCTCCAAAGACAGAAGCGAGAGCTTGCTGAATCTAAAGGATACGACTTTTCTAAATACTCAGATGAGCAATTAACTGACCATTACCATTACACCGTCTTTCCTAATATTTCATTTAGTATGAAGCCCGACGGATGCATCTTTCTTCGGTCTGCTCCCCACCCAAATGATCCGAACAAATGCCTCTTTGATATGTGGTATCTGACCATGTTTCCCAAAGGAGCTCAAGAATACTACTCAAATTCTATGCGTGATTGGGTATCTATTGATCATCAAGTTAATCACGTTACAGGATTAGCCGGAGAAGTCAGCTGCGGTCCAGGCATTGATCAGGACGTTGCAATATGGTCAACTCAACATAAGGGGCTTCGGTCTCGGGGATACCAAGGCGAATACCTTCCTACGCAAGAAAGAAGAATACGTTATTTCCATGAGACCCTTGATAAGTATCTTGCTATGGATCCGGCATGAGCGGAGAAGACTCTCATATTTTAGGGAATCTTGATGATCTAGATGAGGGCTCGATGCGAGTGTTCGAAGACATCGGAGATTATGGAATAGTTGTTTGCAAAGTTAACGGTGAGTTATTTTCTTTAGAAGACAACTGTAGCCATGCTGATACACCACTTAGTGAGGGACGTTTACGCTCCTATAACCTCACTTGCCCCTTGCATGGAACATCCTTTGATGTAAGAACTGGAGAACACAGCGGTCCCCCTGCCTATCAAGGAGTTCCTTGCTTTCGAATAAATATTGATGACGGGGTGGCTGTTGCTACCCCATTAAACAACAAATCAAATAACGATGACGGATATGGGGGCATTGGAGGAATGTTCCAGACACGGTAGGGCATTAGGTGATGGATACGATAGATAATTCAATAATAATTGTAACAGGTGCGGCGCAAGGGCTTGGAAAAGCTATCGCTAAACGACTGGTTGAAGATGGCTGCAACGTTTCAATAACTGACCAGAATCCCAAAGTTAAAGAAACTGCTGAACTCATTGGCGCTGATGCTTTTATTGGCAATGTAGGAGACCCTAACCATGTAAAGAGTGTCGTTGATTCCGTAATTTCGACTCACGGAAAAATTGATATCTTAGTCAATAATGCCGGTGAAGTTTTTCCTACAGGCCCGACTGATGATTGGGAAAAAACGATTGAAATGTTTGATCGGATTTTCACTTCAAATACAAAAGGAGCCTACCTATTTGGTCGAGCCGTAGCGACTTCAATGATATTGAATAATTCTGGGCACATAATCAATGTCAGTACAGACCACGTTAAGCCCTCTCCAAATTCTGCACGGCATCATGGACATGGCAACATGGATCTTTATAACGCTAGTAAATGGGCTTTAAATGGACTTACTTTTGACTGGGCCAAATCACTAGCGAAATATAACATTCGAGTAAATAACCTATGCGTGGGAGCAACCGATACAGAAATGCTCCGTAAGTGGAGCGGACAAAATGCTGACCCAGAATGGGTGAAGAGTTGGATGCGGCCAGAAGATGTAGCTGGAGTTCTTTTAGAGATCATCAAAGAAGGACCTACTGGAAGGACCGGAGATAACGTAGGCCTTTATGCCGGCTTTGACTGTGTTCTTCCACCCGCAGAGACATAAATCTAATTCAAATTTCTGTATCTAGTTCCCAACAGCTATAGATGCCTTTTAAGTAAAGAGACTTCAATTTCGGTTCAGCTCCTTCTACCAATTTTGCGCTGGAGTAAGAGTCAAGAAACATCTCAGATGCTGTGACTGCGGAATCTCGAACAATTGCATACAAGGATCTTGAACGTTCTTTTGGGACGGCTGGATGCACGGAAGGCCTCCCAAGCGAAAATGCTATTCCGGAAGGTAGGCCGTCTGCCCTATATTGCCCACGAGGTTCTCGCTGACAGAGATCTTTTCTACCAACAATAAATTCGTTGGGATTATTGAATTGTCTAGGGTCTCTATTTGCTCCCGCAGCTGAGCACATTACTAAGCCTCCTTGAGGGATTAGCCGACCGAATCGCTCAACTTCATATTTTGCAAAGCGTTCAGCTGAGAGCACTGGAGGGCTGTGCCTTAAGGTCTCAAGCCATGCAAACTTGAGCAACCTTTTATCTTCGGTAACTTTTTCCATCTCAGTTTCTGTAGTCAAAAGGTTAAACCACAAGTTAGCTAAACCACCTATAAGTGTCTCTTGGTCTATATCAAATAATGTAAGGAGGAGATCCTGAGTTGTGACTTCTCGGTCCAAATTAACATTAAGCAAGATAGCGCTTATTAAGTCATCTTTCGGAGTGTCACGCCGAACATCACATATGCCTGCTAACAATTTCTCTATTTGGATAAGGGCTAGCATTCCTCTTTGTTTTTGGATGGGGTCCCATGCTTTAGCAAGAAGTGACTCCCAGTAGAGGCTTATGAATTCATTTTGATTATTTGCAGGGATTCCAACAACTTTTGCGAATAGGAGAAGAGGGACTCTCGCACAAAATTCTGTTGCCAAGTTAATTCTGTTACCCGAGAAAGAATCTAGAACTTCACCTACTACATCATGGATTCTAGTGTCTACTAAACTCTCATATTGCTTCTGTACCTCTATATCGTTCCAGAAACTGATACCACTATCACCCATAGATACGCACCAACTTTTCGGACGCGTCTCAAAATTCCTATCATCAACGAAAACAGATGTGACATCATCATAACGTGTCAACCAAAATCTATTATTCAACCAATCCCTGTAACAAGGATAGTTCTCCCTAAGTGTCTCAAGAAGTGGATAGGGATTATCTAGATATTCGTTAGAAATTAATTGACGAGGCTTAATCAAATTTGTAGTTTCCCCTACTCTTTCTCGTTGGTACACCTCATACGTTCGATATCCTGGGGTAGCAGCTGGCTCATCATCATGTTCATATTCTTCTAGAGGGGCCATATTGTTAGGTGGGTATATCGAAATCAATCCATAATTCGCGGATTGACCCTAGACCTATAGGAGCGAGAGAAACGTCATCAATATCTTTGGGCATCAGATCCTCGTTAATTCTTGCATTTGTAAACGCTGATTCAAGAATCCGTGACCCGATTACAGTCTCTTGATGCGATATCCAAGCGCCAGGACATAGATGGGGACCCACACCAAAAGCCATGTGGCTGCACTTACCTTCTTTATCATGTCCTGATCTCAGAATTTTGCCAGTATAAAGATCATTGCGAAAGATGTTGAACTCTTCAGGGTCCGAAAAGACTCTTTCATCATGATTTGCTGATACATCAACCATGTGGATCAAGGAACCAGCAGGTATGGTCACACCGTGCATGATTATTTCATTCGTGTTATGCCTGGGCTGGCCACCGATAGATGTCGAATGTCTGAGCATTTCGTGAAAAGCGGTATCCCACAAATCGTTGTTACTTTGAACAGCATCGTATTGACTCCTATGTTGCAGCAATAAATACCATAAGTTCATTATCGCTCCCCTGGTAGTCTCTCCTCCTCCACCAACAACTAAAGCTATAAAAGACGTAATTTCTTCTGTAGACATTACGTCACCATCTATTTCAGAATTGCATAGTTCTGAGATGATATCCATGCATATCTCATCACCTAATTCGTCTTTTAAATATGTTGGGTTTCCCCTCTTTTCCTCTACAAGATTTTCAACGTATTTCTCTAAGTCCTGTCGAGCTTCAAGTCCTTCATGGTGTGTTTCTGAACCTCCTAGTCCGGACATCATAGCGTCGTACCACCAGGTAAATTGCTGCCTTGCTCTTTGTGGTATTCCCAATACTTCTGCGACGACGCTAATAGGAAACTCGTTAGCAAAAGCCTTTCCTAATTCCAGAGTTGCTATATTTTTCTTCTGGTCTATCACCAAACCCTTCGGGTTATCCGGTGCCCACCATTCTTGAATTAATTCTTGCGCAATTGCCTCGAGTGCGTGCAATCTTTTAGTAAGTGCTGCACCTACCAAATGACGGCCATATATATTTCTTCTTCGCCGATGCTCTATGCCACTCAGCTCCAGTTGCGTGTTTCCTAGAACGCCACTTGATGATCCTTTGGGTATCGTGTTGAATCCTATTTCGTCAAAATAACAATTAGTGACGTCTTCATAACGCGTAACGAAATAACAGTTGTGGAGTTCATCATGAAAAACTGGATAATGATCTCTCATTATTCTGTAGTACGGATAAGGGTTTCGCCCAAATTCTCCGCTGTCAAAGATACGGGGGTCAATGAATGGAATTCCGTTTTCATCAAAACCCATATCGACTGCTTCGCCCACAGGCATATACGGGAATTTCCTTTGAGCACCAGCATGGTCCGTATTTAATCCAAGAACCTCATCCATTGAATTATGTGTTGATTTTCTATCCATAGATACCCTTAGGTTAGTATGCGAATTCGCTTTGCTCCATCTTCAATGCAACCTCAAGGAACTATTCCATTTCTTCTTAGTTCTTCTCTGTCCGATTCGCTAAGTCCTAACTCAAATAAGATTTCATCAGCGTGTTCGTTAAGGAGCGGAGCGTTGGAAAGGTTAGATAGCTGGCTTTTGCTAAAGAGAGTAGCATGCCTGGGTGTACGAACTTTTCCTGCTGTTTGGTGATTCCATTCAAAGAATGTCTTGTTGTGAAGCACTTGCGGATCTTCATGAATGTTCTTTATTGCTATGACTTCACCGCATGGAACAGAGTTCTCATGCAAGTTCTGAGCAATTTGAGCGGTGTCAAATGTCCTAAATGCATCAGCGATTAGAGATCCCAAAATCTCATTATTATTACCTGCATGACGTGCCTCTCGTGTGGAGAACCTTGGGTCATCAAACCACTGTGGATTACCAAGTGACTGATACAGCCCTTTGATTTGATTATCAGTAACTGCAAAATACACGATATGGCCGTCTTTAGTTTCCGTAATATTCATTAGGCGACTGAGATGAGTTCCCGTTTCGGCATCTTCGTCAAGTAAAGTTTCCGCCATTCCTCCATCAGGCCAAAGAAAGGATATAGCCACATCGACCATTGCTATATCAAGCGCTTGCCCCCCTCTCCCCTTTTCACGAGCATATAGTGCGGATGTGATAGAGAGAGCAATCTCCCATGCTACGGCTTTGTCAATAATTGCAGTCCGCATAAGGTCCGGAAACGGAATTTCAGGATTGACTTGAAGGCTTACATATCCGCATTGTGCCTGAAGAACCGGATCGTATACAGCTCGTCCTGCATAAGGCCCATCTTGGCCGTATCCAGAAAGTGAGACATAGATAACAGACGGGTTGATATCTCGTATTGCTTCGTAATCAAGACCAAGATCGCTGATTTTTCCTGGCCTCATTGATTGCACGACAACATCAGCGTCACGTATGAGGTTCAGTGCTATCTCTCTCCCAGCTGACTCTTTAAGATTTATCTGGATGGAACGCTTCCCGCGATTGCAATTAAGAACTGCACTATTTAACCCGCCTTTTGAGAATCCTGAACTTCGAGTAATGTCGCCGATGCCTGGGTACTCAACTTTCGTTACTTCGGCTCCAAGCTCAGCTAATAGCATCGTGCCCACGGGACCAGCAACAACCTGTGTGAAGTCAATGACTTTGATACCTTCTAATGGACCCATCGATTACCTTAAAGCTTGATAAACGGCAGCTTTAAGCTCCCGCCTTATAGGGTAAAAGCTTGACGGCATGAACTGTGTCATGAATATGCAAGTTATCTCTTCTATCGGGTCTACCCAGAATATTGTGCTCGCAGCACCCCCCCAACCAAAAATTCCTTTTGATCCCAACGTAGCATTGGAAATAGGGTCTTCAAGAACTGAAAACCCAAGACCAAATCCCATTCCTTCCATAGTCGTCTCTGAAAAAGTTGACTGCCCAAAATCATTCAATGTAAGTTTATTTGGCAAGTGATTGGATGCCATGAATTCAAGTGTCTTACGACCTATTACCCTTACTCCGTCAATCTCACCACCTTGTAGAAGCATGTTAACGAAACGTTGATAATCATCAGTCGTTGAAACTAGTCCGCCACCTCCAGATACGAATATTGGCTTATTCAGGTATTGACTCGTAGAACAATCATCGATCTTCGTTAAAGAATCGTCTTTTGAAATAGCGTAATTTGAAGTGAATCGTTCCCTCCCTATAGAGCTTACAGAAAATGCCGTATCTCCCATTTCTAGCGGGTCGGTCACATGTTGCTTTAAATACGCATCAAAAGGAATTCCGCTAATAACTTCGACTAGGCGACCGCACACATCTGTTGACATAGAATAATTCCAGCTTGTTCCTGGATCAAATAAAAGTGGCATCTCTGAAAGACGCTTTACTGTTTCCTCAAGGTCAAGCACTTCATCTTCGTTTAAACGCATCGCTATACTTCCCAGATTTGATTCTCGATACATTTTGTCCAGATTGTTAGAAAAGTGAAAAGAATAAGTTAATCCAGATGTGTGCATCAACATGTCCCTCACGGTGAGTGCAGTTTGCGCAGGTCGAAGGACAGGTTTCAAGTATGAGCCTCCCACAAGAACCTGTGGGTTTGAAAATTCAGGAAGGAATCTGTCTACCTCGTCCTCAAGAAGAAAGCAGCCCTGTTCATAGAGTTGCATTAGTGCAATTGAAGTCAGTGGTTTAGTCATAGAGTAAATGCGGAAAATTGCATTTTCTGACAGTTCCTGATTTGTTTCGATATCTGATTTTCCTACCGAATGACGAAGAACTACTTCACCTTTATGGGCCACTTGTACCTGAGCGCAAGGAAATTTCCCATCGTTAACATATCGATCGCATAAATTTTCTAGAAGAGTTAATCTCTTGGTATTAAAACCAGTACTCATTTCCCACCCTTAAAAGCCTTTTGTACAGTTACAGTTTAGACTGACATAAATCATTCCTGTAAATGACAGACTTAACATTATGACTTCGGATAAGCAACATCAGCAAAAGAAAACTGATTTCATCAGAGATTTAGTTAGAGCCGATCAATCCTCAAAAAGACATTCCGGTAGGGTTCAGACAAGATTCCCCCCAGAGCCTAATGGCTACCTGCATTTAGGGCACGCAAAGTCTATATGTTTGAACTTTGGAATTGCCGAAGAGTTTGGTGGCATATGCAATCTTCGCTTTGATGACACAAACCCTGTAACAGAAAGCGTTGAGTTCGTTCATTCCATCCAACGCGACATTGAATGGATACTTGGAAAACAAATATCTACCCGGCCGCTATTTGCTTCAGATTATTTTGAGCAAATGTTTGAATGGGCGGTATTACTAATTGAAAAGGGCAAAGCATACGTTGACGACCAAGATGCCGAAACGATATCAGAATTGCGGGGTAACTTTACTGAAGTTGGAGTCGATAGTCCCTTCCGAAAAAGAACTCCTGAGGAGAACCTCAAACTTTTCCAAATGATGCGAGATGGCGATTTTCCAGAGGGAAGTTGCGTTCTAAGGGCCAAGATCGCTATGGATCATGAGAATATGAATATGCGTGACCCTGTCCTATATCGAATCAGAAATGAGTCCCACTTCCGGACGGAAAATGATTGGGTCATTTACCCCACATATGACTGGGCTCATGGGCAATCCGATGCTATTGAGAATGTCACACATTCTCTGTGCACACTTGAATTTGAGTCACATAGACTCCTCTACGATTGGTTTATCGAACAGCTTGAAATCCCACTTGATAAACGCCCCTATCAGAGTGAGTTTGCACGCCTCAACTTTACTCATACTGTTCTATCTAAACGCCTATTAAAGCGTTTAGTTGAAGACTGCGTTGTTGAAGGGTGGGATGACCCAAGAATGCCTACAATCTCTGGATTAAGGAGAAGGGGTTACCCATCAGAGGCGATAAGAAATTTTTGCGATCATATCGGTATAGCAAAAACTAATAGCACACATGAAATTGAACTTCTAGAGTCATTTGTTCGAACCGAACTAAATCAATCAGCACAAAGACGGATGGCTGTTATCGATCCAGTGAAATTAACAATAACGAATTGGCCAACAGGGAAATTAGAGTACCGTACTGCAATAAACAACCCTGAAGACAAGTCCGCAGGAACAAGAGAAATTCCTTTCTCAGGCAACTTACTAATTGAACGCGAGGATTTTATGGAAGACCCTCTGCCTAAATTCTTCCGCTTATCTCCGGGCAGGGAAGTTCGTCTTCGATACGGATACTTTGTTACGTGCACTGGTTTCATCAATGATGAGAATGGTGACCTTGTAGAAATTCTTTGCACATACGACCCAGAGACCAGTGGCGGAAAAGCACCTGATGGACGCAAAGTCAAAGCTACGATCCATTGGGTAGAGGAAGCTAATAGCCAAAGAGGTTCGGTCGCTACATATGCCCGTCTCTTCTCCTCAGAGAAACCGGATGCCTTTGATGACCCATTTGATGATCTTAATAAAGAGTCGCGAGAAGTTTTTGAAACAGCAACCTTCGAGCCATCAATATCAGACGTAGAAAACGGTGAAGTAGTGCAATTTGAACGCCTTGGGTACTTTTGCCGTGATGAATCAAAAGAAATCTTATTCCACCAAACGGTTGGGCTTCGTGATGAATGGGCAAATATTCAAAAACGTAATAAATCTAAGTAGCGGAAACTCTTTCTTGCGGAGCTCGCACTCTTCCGTCTCCATGAGAGAACAGGACATCGTTATAGCCTTTCCCTTCAGGTAAAGCTTTTATGTAGTCATCTTTATGAAAACTCACATAAACAGTTCGTCTACATTTACCCGATTTAGTTGGTGCAGGAGCTACATGCAAAGTATGACCATAATGAACCGTCACATCACCTGGACTTGCTGATACTGGAATAGCACTATCCGTTACATGCGCTATGTCCAATCCACCTGAGAATTGATGAGATCCGGGCAAAAACATCAATTGGCCAGTTTCATCATTTGCTTCATCAAGCTGTATTCCAATGTTCAATCCTGGGCATATAAGCGGGTGACCGCCCATCCCACAATCACGATGCCAAGGTAAATCTGACAGTCCATATTCAATTTCTGGAACCTTCATTACAACAGAAATTCCATCACCATGATCTGGCGTTGGGAGAAGATTCTCATCAGCGAGATTTGCGAGGACGCTCAAACGTTTATCGTTCGGGAGTCGAGTGAAGTAATCCGAGCCCTCATTAAGATACGTTACCCGACAGCAATGCTCATTTCCGTTTCTATCAGTTGCCCACCACGACCTTTTATCATGGGTAGATGCAATTGATTTACGTTCCTCAACTTCACTAGACATTAACTCTATCTCCTCAGAATCGAAGACATTTTGGACAAGGATGAAACCCAATTTTCTCAGTGACTTCGTCATTTTCTCTTCATCCGAGCCATATTGAAAGATGTATCTACTTTCATCCGGTATATCCTCAGGCGAGAAAATCGGTCGCTTGTTGTAGAGCGCTTGCAGCGGAGCTTCCCAAGCTGCGACATGGTTAAATTGTCCTGAGATTACCGCAATTTTATTTTGCAGTATTAATCCCATCATTGACCAAGATTCACTCGCTAGGTTTTCCCATGATTTTCTATCAGTTTTCAGGACTACCTTGGCTTCATTGATAAGCCCATCAAGCAGGATTCCCTCTTCGGTTGATAAAAGCCTGAATTCAAAATCGTTATCCAACTTAACACCTAGAGAACGCCCTAATCCCACTGCATGGGCCGCCTGTTTCCCAAGCGCCCCCCCACCGGTGTCATTCAAGATTTCTTTGTGTAATTCTGCGATGCCACGTTGAGGAAAGAAAGAGGAGTCAAGTTCCATCTCTTTAGTGTACTCTCCACCTCTTGTCGAGGGAATTCTTCCCTTACCAACATTTACAGCCATTCGGATTTCAGGTGGGCTGGTAAGGGACGAATTCTGGGATACCAGGGCGACCGAAGTGGATCCCCATCTTTCAGCGAGAGCGAAAGACCTGGAGTTAGTGGCACTGTTGGCTTAGTTTCTGGTCTCGACGCGTAGCATATATCATCACCATAAATTCTGATAGTGATAGCTCTTCTTTTACCCAGAGCAGAAGTAGGACCACCTCCGTGAAGAACACTCGGGTGAGCAATAATAATATCTCCAGGCGTTATCTTCCATGAACGAATATCGAAGTTATTGCGGTCGCTTTCTATATCAGGAAGAGGCGGGAACGATCTTCCATAATGCGGTAGCGTGGGGTCTTGCGACACTTTAGATGGGTTAAAACCATCAAAGATTACACCTCTATGAGAACCCGCAACATACTCCAAGCATTCATCTTCTCCTAAAGAGTCTAGTGATATCCACGCTGAAGCTATTTGGTTTCCTTGAATTGGCCAGTACGGCGTGTCTTGATGCCATGGTGTTCTAGCCGAGTTCCCTTTTTCTTTGATAAAAAATTCATCTGAATATAACCATAAGTTTTGAGACTCAATTAGTTCTCCGATTAGATCTGCAATCGGGGAATCATATATTAATCTTTTAATTTCGGGGATGACCTCGAAATTTCGGATTGTTTCTATGAACTCTCCTTCTTCCCCTTCAAAGAAACGATGCATTTCCTGACTGCTGTTATTAAGAACACGCTGCAATCCTAATTCTAATAAAAGAAGCCATTCTGAATGAAGAACGTTCTCCAACATGACAACCCCATCATTTTTGAATGTTTCTTTGACAGCATTGGTGATAGAGGACAGCGGATCGATTACTGGTTTTTTTGTCGAGGACTTCAGGTTGGAGGCTCGTATACGTGAATCAGTTTCGCTCATTACTGGAATCCTTGGAAATCTCGCATAACGTCACCGGGCAAAGATTCCTCGAGGAATAACCTGTTTTGAAAATTCCTCATTCCTGATAACCATTTCTCTGGGTTCTGAGCCTTGAATTCTGTGTAACCTTTTACTTGTGTATGTGGGAGCACTAGGAACCTCTCTTCCTTAATTGCTTCGATGCAGATTTCGGCAACATTTTGTGGTTCAACGATTCCATCAGAGCTGGCAACCCCTCCATCTTCCCATTCAGGACTTTCACCTTCTTTATTATCTGGACTGTTCGTTAAGATATCAGTTCTTACTGCTTGAGGGCATAGGACAGAAACTCTTATTCCTTGATGAAAGTGGGTAATAGAAATCCATTCAGCTAGGGAAACTGCGGCACTTTTAGTAATCGAATATGAAAGGGAACCGATTTGAGTCAGTAGCCCAGCAGCGGATGCAGTGTTCAGAAGATAGCCACCGCCGTTTGCAATCATTTGCGGGATAACCGCACGAGCTGCATAAATGTGAGCCATGACATGAACTTCCCACATCTTCTGAATCCGATCGTTTGGATCCTCGAGTCCTGCTGACGTTACGAATCCGGCATTTGAACAGAACAAATCAATGGGTCCATGCTCACCCTCAATTGAATCAACCATTTGCCGTATCTCATCTTCATCAGAAACATCAATTTGATATGACTGTCCCCCAATTCTTTGAGCAACTTTTGACGCATTATCACCGTCTATATCTGCAACGATTATTGACCTCGCTTTTCGCTCTACGGCAATTTCTGCCAGAGCGGCACCGATACCTGCTCCGGCACCAGTTACCACTACCACCTTTCCTTCAATATCCATGTATCTCCATTTCTTATGTCTTCTCTTAGAGCAAAGTTACGATGTTACGTTAATTCAAGTAAATATGAGTTTTCCGAATTCTATGAAAAAAAGTAATTTTTCATCTTTCTCAGTAGACTGTAAATGCTGTGGCGTTGTCACGTAGCATTACCCGAGAGTAGTGCTCTTGATTCATGTAACGGCTCGAATCTTCAGATTCGAATCAACAAGGAGAATAAGTTATTAAACAAAGACGATTCTGTTATGACTGTGCGTAAATTCGAAATATTAGTACAGAAGCATCTGGATGATCGCTCAACTTCTGATGAGCTATTAGAACTTCAAAGCAATAAACCCCAGTGGATTGAAACTCTTTTTAGATTTCTTGAACAAACTGACAAAAATATTATTTCAGTACGGCGTCAGTTCCGCGGAATCAAGCGCAGAACCGTTCTAGATGATTTAAATTCTGAGGCGGATCGAATTGATGAAGTTTTAACAGAACTTCTAGGGCCGGCCCCGACCCATGAAACCCCAACCATTGAAGCTGAGGAGGACGCCAGTGATGCAGAAATCCAACTTGCGTGGCGCGACGGTAGGCTTATCGCCTGGCTGGGGGCACATAAAACCAAGACGTTTAGCCATGACACAATTCTAGATAGTTTGGGACGACTGGGAGCTAATTCAATTGAATGGAGCCCTTCTGAAGACTTGCAGCTTCCAGCTGAACAGTCTGCTCCGTGTGTCTCCGCCCCAATTTCTTCTACATTAGGTTGGCTGGTATCACTTGGAAGCGATCGGCCCGAGACTGTTGGAGCAACATCAATTTGGATGGGTTTAGCAGCTGGGCTTGCGGTTAAATTAGTCGTAGAAGGGAAGATTTACCCAACCTTGAGCGAAGTAAGCGGCACACATAATCGTGATACAGGTGATGCTTTGTTCCATGTACGGTGGTCGCCTGCACTTATTGATTTAGAATCCCATACAGCACTTGTCTCTTCAACTCCTAGTGCAGTCATGGTTGCATGTGATGAGACCGACCGACATCGCTTTTTGGGAAAGGTACTATCAGATTTAACGGACGCAATTGTTCGGATGGCTGCGAGCCAAGTCAAATTGCCCTATGCCCCACCTGAAATCAAGTCAAGAGAAGATTTCGGTGAAATGGTAGTTTCTGGTCTTGATGGAATGGCATTTCGAGGAGATTCAGATTATGGGTCCGACACCTCAAGGAGGCTTATCCAATGGGCTGTTCCAGTCACTGGTATCGAGAAGTTTCGTCTCCTTGTCCGCCTAAGCCCTCCTGATGATTCAGGAGCTTGGTTGAGTGAGGTTCTCGTTCCAATTGAGGCTGGGGGGTTAGAGCCCATTGAAGTAACGATAAACACTGGAAGCGAAACGAGAAGGAAATTAGTAAATAAACAGATATCTCGATTAGAACGACTTTTCCCAGAATTATTGCGACCAGGTGGGCGAAGACGAGGAGAAGTTCTTCTATCACAGCCTGAAGCTTGGGATTTGATGACCCATACTGGCGAGAGACTCAAAGCCGCTGGTTTCAATGTTGAGGTCCCACCCATGTCAAAGCGGAAATCATCACCAATTTTGCGTATCACGGCTGAGACAAAAGAAACGATGGTTAGTGCTCAACAACTTGCTGATATCAGTTGGAGTGCTGTCTTCGACGATGTAGAACTTAATGCCGATGATATAGAGCGCCTTGCAAGCGAGGCGCGCCCTCTCGTTGAATCAAAAGGGCAATGGATTGAATTGGACAAAGCTGATTTAGCTGAAGCAGCTGCTGCTCTTGCTGAGTTCTCAAAGAAAAAGCAAATGAGCGGTGCTGAAATGCTTAGGCATGCTTTAGGTTTAGAGGGAAATGCCCTTGGTGGAATCACGCTAGATGGAGATGGTTGGGCTGCTGACTTACTGCGAAGCGTGAACGCTTTGCCGAAAGATCCAGAAACGACGCCACAGGGTTTTGTTGGTGAACTTCGTTCTTACCAAGCTGACGCTCTGGCATGGATAAATTTTCTCGACAACGCTGGTTTAGGTGGATGCCTCGCACTCGACATGGGACTAGGTAAAACTCCTACGACTTTAGCCAATCTAGCTAACACTCCCCGCCCTGAACCTGGCCTCGTTATTGCCCCTCCGGCTGTGGTTGGGAACTGGAGAGTTGAAGCGAATAGGTTTGTTCCTAACGCTACAGTCTTAGTTCATCATGGACCGAGTAGAGCAAGAGGTGCAGCACTTGAAAAGATCGTTGCTGAACATGACATAGTCATAACTACTTACGGAACAGCAGTTAGAGATATAGACCAACTTAAAGATATCCAATGGTCGAAAGTAGTTTTAGATGAAGCTCAGGCAATTAAAAATCCAGCTGCTGAGACTTCACAACAACTCCGTAAATTGAATGCTCATTCACGAATTGCGTTAACAGGTACTCCCATTGAAAATGGGTTGGGCGATCTGTGGTCTATCCTTGATTGGGCTAACCCGGATCTTCTTGGTCCGAGAAATCAGTTCATTGCTCAACTTACTCCCGAAAAGCGAATTGAATCAGGTAACGAGAGCGCTTTAAAGGCTTTAAACGGGATCATGGTATATCGACGAACTAAATCTGAACCCGCAATTGCTGCTGAGCTTCCAGACAGAATTGATGAGCTTGACCACTGTGCCATGACTGCCGAACAAATAGGTCTTTACAAAGCTGTTGTTGATAGTTTGATTGAAGAAACTGAGAAAAGTAAATCCGGATCCCCTCAAAGAAAAGGTGCTGTTCTCGCAGCCATTACTGCATTGAAGCAGATATGCAATCACCCACTGAACTATCAGGATGATGGTTTAGGCATAGAGGGTCGTTCAGGAAAATTAGAGCGCCTCTACGAGATAATTGAAACTGTTTTTGCAGCCAACGAAAGGTTATTAGTATTCACGCATTTCGCAACATGGGGTGAGCGTCTTGCTACTCACCTTACTGACCGTTATGAGTTACCAATCAGTTGTTATCACGGTGGACTAGGAAGATCTGCCCGCGACCAGATGGTCGAATCTTTTCAGAAAGGAAAAGGTAGCGGAGCAATGGTCCTATCTCTTAAAGCTGGAGGTACGGGTCTAAATTTAACTGCAGCAAACCATGTAGTGCTTTATGACAGATGGTGGAATCCCGCAGTTGAAGACCAAGCTAGGGATAGAGTATGGCGAATTGGACAAAAGAAAACAGTAATTGCTCACCGTTTGATTTGCCCGGGAACTGTCGACGAGCGAGTAGAGGAAGTCGTTGCTGGAAAGCGACAAATAGCTAACCTTGTCCTGCCAAAATCAAGTTCAATTGGTGACCTTGATGCGGCTCAATTGCAAGAAGCACTAGGTATTGATTCAGAATCTATGCTCGCTTTCGAATCGGAACAAAAAAATGGGAATAAAGGTCATGAATAGACGAAACCCGAGTAGGGGTTCAACCTCTGCTCAACCAATGAATACAACCGGCAGAAAGAAAAGGCGAAGAAATAGAAACAGGTCAGATCCTAAAAAGTTTTGGGGAAATAAAGAGACTCTTCCATTGCCAATACATAATGTTAAAACTCCAAGAGCTACACAAGCGGTATTGGATTCTCTAGGCAAGCCTCCTATTCCAGGTCAAGAAGTTCCATCTTTAGAACATTTGGGGGCTATTTATGATCGTTCAGCAGGATTAGCTTTTGCACTAGCTGCTGCTGGTGGGCTTGATAAGCCACTTCCTGAAGGCATAACAGAAGAAGCCGACCCTATCAACGCCGTAAATGACGATGACCTTTATAACCTGATTCGTCCTGACGATGAGATTGATGGAAACAGACTTTGACACTTCAAAATAACTTTTCCTGCACACTTAATTGATCGCCACCAAACTCACCCAACTCAACTGCAAGCCCTAAAATTTCATCTAGGTCAGCTACTAACGTCATCCCTGAACTATGGTCTAGGGCTGCGACCTTTCCGATAACGCTTGCAACCTTCACATCGTGGCTTCCTGCTGAAAGACTATTTGGATATTTTTTGATATTCGCCCAGCACCCCTCATAAGCATGTTCATTTTCCCAATTACAATCAATTTTTGTACTCTCTTCAGACTTAGCAGACGAGATGCATCGCTCCACTTCTATTGATGCTGCATTAACAATCTCTCTTAGTGCATCTAACTTTAAAGGGTTCAGTAATCCGTCTATTTTTTTTCGTGTTGAAATTGCTTGCCCAATTCCTAATTTCTCCGTGATTAGGTCTTCTAAGATGCGCACTGAAATCCCATCGGGTGTCTCAGCTACTAGATTTGCATAAATCGCTCCTTGTTCGAGAAGCCGTGTTTGGACACGAACGGAGGCACTTGTTCCTACTTTTATTGATCCGTCAAAAAATCCAGCTATGTAGAGAATGTTTGGTCGTTCCATACGCTTTAAGATTTCGGCTGAAGTTATCTCTGGCTCTCTGGTATGAACATTGTGGAATTGTGCTGCATAGATATTATCTCTGCGATTACAGGCACCACATTTTCTACCTTTGATAACTAATTTTTCACACGAGTCTAAGGTTCTGTTCTCTGACTTTGAATCATAGTTAACGCATATTCGTTTAATGGGTGAGATCACTTGATACGTAAGAGAGTGCGTAATTAGGTCGACACTTGTGACTCTATCTGTCTCCTGATCGAATATTTGACCATAGGGTTGATCATTTTTCCAGAATATTCGTAAGTACGAGACTATTCGGTTTTGAGAATTAGAGATCATATTTTCATTCTAAATGCTTTAAACGGTGTACGGTCAGAGTGTTCTAAAGCTATCGTTCCTAATTATGGAATCTTCCCCCCCATCCCAATTTCTTGTTACCCTCGATGTTGAAGGTGTATTAACACCAGAGATATGGATAGCTGTAGCTGACCATTTCGGCATCGATGCGTTAAAGAAGACTACAAAGGATGAACCTGATTATCAGTTACTTATGGAAGAACGCATAAGGTTGATCAATAAGCACAATATCAGTTTGCCAGATATCCAATCCGTGATTTCATTATTGTCTCCCCTTGATGGTGCTTTGGATTTTTTGACTGAACTCCGTTCAACTGTTTCAGTTGTACTCCTTTCTGATACTTTTGAGGAATTCATTGGTCCGTTGATGGTTCAGTTGCAGAATCCTCTAGTTTTGTGCCACAGGCTCGTTATCAACGATGACGGATATATTTCAAGTTTTACTGAGCGGACTCCAAACCAAAAGTTTGAAGCCGTTCGTGCTTTTCAGAAGTTAAATTATCAGGTAATCGCAGCAGGCGATTCGTACAACGATTTATCCATGATCGACCAGGCTGACGCAGGGTTTTTATTTAGAGCGCCAGATCATGTCCGTACGGAGCGATCCGATTTAACATGTTTCGATGGCTACAGCGATCTACTCTCGTCAGTCACTGCGATTATTGAAAATGGTCACTAATCCCATCTGACAGGCAAACTTGCAAACCCTTTCAATACACCTGCTGTAGTTTGTGTTGGAGGACCATTTTCACGTATTTTCGGTAATCTTTCAATTATCGCTTTCAGAGCGACTTTGCCTTCAAGACGGCTTAGTGGTGCGCCAAGACAATAATGCGACCCGACCCCAAATGATGCATGATTGCGGAGATTTTTAGGATCCCTGCTGATATCAAATACATCCGGATCACTCCATAGGTTTGGGTCTCTATTGGCTGAACCGAACATCATACAAACCTTTGAATCAGCAGGCACTCTAACTCCGTGAATAGTGGTTTCTTCTGTATTGGTTCTGAATAAACCATGAACTGGGGCGTCGAACCGAAGACTTTCTTCAATTGCATTTGGAATTAACTCCGGTTTTGATTTAAGTAGCTCAAATTGCCTTGGATTTTCCATGAGTTGATGCAGAACGTTTCCTATCATGAGAGTTGTTGTTTCCGATCCGGCTACTAAAAGGAATTGACAAAATCCAAGAATTTTCTTTGTTGAGAGTTTCTCCCCTTTATTGGTTACTGTAAGAAGTCGTGTTAATAAGTCTTCAGGGACCTCCCAACCACTGAGCAGAAGATCTTTCCTTTCCTCGATATGGTTGCCAAAATATTCAAAGAAATCTTGATAAGCTGCTTTCACCCTAGCGGACGCTTCTCGCCCTTTTGTAGCAGCGACAGATTCGGCCATCGGAAGAACCCAACTTCGTAAAAGCCCGATATCAGTTGTAGGAGTTCCGAGCAACCAACACATGACAGTTAACGGAATTGGAGCTGCGAATTCCTTAATTATGTCTCCCGACATATTCTCTTCAAAATCATCAATCAGTTGTTCAGTTAAATCAGCAATATCCATTTCCATCTTTTCAATTACTGACGCTTTAAAAATTCTTGAGATTGCAATCCGCTCTTGTGTATGCACTGGTGGGTCGCTTGAAACAAGCACTCCGACTCCTGGTTCCGAATAAGCTAAACCTGGGCCAAACTTTGAAGACCAAGTTTTCTCATCTCGTAAAGCTGCCGTTATATCTTCTCCTCTTGTTAGCGTGAAATGGGGAGATGGTTCGATGGTGTGATGAACCGGACACTTGTCTCTCAATAAGGCCATCACACTTGTTGGATCATCAATAAAATTTTGATCAGCGAAATTAAAAGTAATATCGTTTGGATTCATTTTTTCCTAAAATGAGCGCACAAGATTCGCTGCTTGATGGATTGCAGCTTGAATTCCATTTGTCCCCGAGGCATCACCAATAGTGTGAATTTTAGTTTTCATTTCTGTGAATTGGTCTACAAGATAATCGCCTAATTCTCTATTTGGGTGATTATAGGTAACTAAAGCCACTGTGTTGGCTTGCACTCTCCTTTTGCGTTCTGTGAATGGGACTCCTATCATAACTTCATCTTGAGTTATGGCTTGGATGTAATGTCCGCCGATGAAGTCAAAATCTTGCGACATGAGCCGCTCTCTTGCTGCTTCAACGGTAGCCGGTGGGTACGGAAGCGAAGCGCCGAGGCTCTCATATCTGCTAACAACAGTTACTTGCATTCCTCGTTCAAGAAGAGCGTCCGCTACCGAAATTGCTTCAAATGTTCCTGTGTCATCGAAAACAACTGCGGGCCCTTCCGTATTGACTCTTCCACCGAATCCGAGAACATCCCAACTGCTATAAACATGATCTAAATCAAAGCCTCTTAAAGGAGCAATCGGCGTTGTCAACTGGAACCCATCTGTTCGAGGCGTTGATCCGGTGGCTAGAATAATCCGGTCCGGAGATATTTCATTGACCAAGTCGGGGTCTACTAGCGAATTCAAAGTTACGTTTATTTTGAGGCGTTCCATTTCTGCTTCAAGCCATTTTGTGATTGCGCCAATATCAGCTCGATGCGGTGCAGTTGCAGCAATCTTTACTTGTCCCCCCAGTCGCTTATTTGCTTCATGCAGGTGTACTTCATGTCCGAGTATTGCAGCTGTTCGGGCTGCTTCGAGCCCAGCAGGTCCACCTCCGACAATTAGGATCTTTTCCGTTAATTTTGGCTTTTCGGTAGGTTCGAATGTAACTTCTGTTTCTTGTGCGGCTGCGATATTAACGACACAACCAAGTTTTCCCGTTGACATAATTTGTCCAACACAACCAAAGTTTGACCCAATGCAGGGACGGATTAGGTCTGTGTTGCCTTGTTTCGCTTTATTAACTAGTCCAGGGTCGGCTATCAGGGCACGAACCATGGATACCATATCAGCCTGTCCTTCGCTTACAATCGTGTCGGCTTGATCCAGTGTCATTATCCGTCCGACAACAATTGTTGGTTTTGTCAACTGTTTTATTATCGGCTGATTCGCTTGCATTTCGTGGCCCAGAGGGTCATCCATAGGAGAGAGTAGTTTATGGAAACGCCAGTATGACCCCATATGGAGTGAAATATAGTCAACATGAGGTTCAACTATTTTTGCTATTTCCGCGTTATCTTCAGCTGTCAACCCTCCGGGTATATATTCTTCGTTGGGTAGCCTTATGCCTACACAAATGTCGTTACCTACTTCTTCTCGAATGGCGTGGATAATGTCCATAAGGAATCTCATACGGTTCTCTAGAGAACCTCCGTATTGGTCTGTTCGTATGTTATTCGCAGGTGAAAGGAATTGTTCGATGAGGTATCCGCTAGAGGCATGTATGTCGACTCCATCAAGGCCACCATCTCTACACCTGCGAGCAGCGTCAGCGAACGACCGAACCATCTCATCAATCATTGAGAGAGTCATCTCTACCGGAATTCCACCAGCTATGGGGTTTGGAATGGGGCTTGCGGAAATCTGGGTTGTTCCTTTCCCTGGGCCACGTGCAGATCCTGGATGGTAGATTTGCTGGAGCATTTTCATACCGTGTGGTTTGAGGGCGGTGCTTAACTCCTTGTAGAAATCAATAACTGAATCATCATGTAATGGGATGATGCTCCTCATAGCAGGTGAAGAAAGATGAACACTTGTTGCTTCGAGCGTGCTCATTCCTACTCCACCGACTGCACGTGCTTCATGGTATGCAATAAGTCGCTTGAGCGGTAACGCTGTTGAATGAGCTGAGCGAACGATTCTATTTGGAATAGTAATCGGCCCAACTTTGATTGGTTGAAATAATTGCTCGTACATGGCTTCCCCCTCCATTAAAGCACTGATAATAGTTTCTATCCTCGTGGTTCCCTGTCAAGTCCGAGTACGCGTTCTCCGAGAATATTGCGCATTACATTCGATGTTCCCCCCATTATCGTGTACGCAGGGGCGTAGGCTAAGCCTTTGGTTACCTGATTATCAAGGAGGGCTTTGGGTCCAAGTATCCGGTTTACAAACTGGGCTACATTCCATTCATGTTCGGTGCAGAAGCATTTTGTGGCTGCGCTGAAACCTGGTGGTGCTTGTTGGAGAGTCTCACGGTACACGAGGAGTCTTCCTATATGGTATCCGGTTTCAAGTTTGCTAATCTCTTGCCGAATTAACGAATCAGATAGATTCGCGCATTTTTTTGCTTCGTCGTAGAGTGCTTTATTGGATACAAGCCTGTCGATACCGCCTCGTTCATGTTCAAGTTGCTTCATCGTTTGTTTAAAAGCTGCTCCTTCTTGCCCTACAAGATTCTCTACTGGAACTTCTACATCGTTGAAATACACTTCACAAAAGTGTCTATTGAGTGTCATATCAGTGATGGGCCTGACTTCAATACCAGGCAAGTTCATGGGAACGATGATTTCTGAGATCCCTCGATGGGGAGGACCTTCAGAATTAGTTCTGCAGATCAGATAGCAGAAATCTGCCACTTCTCCGAAACTCGTCCAGATCTTTTGACCGTTTACTCGAAAGATGTTTCCGTCACGTTCTGCTGATGTTGATAAGGACGCTAGATCTGACCCGCTGTCGGGTTCGCTCATACCTATGCACCATGTTGTTTCTCCGGTGAGCATCTTCGGTAAGTACTCTGCTTTTTGGTCATCGGTGCCGTAAGTTATAACTGTTGGTCCCATTTGTCGGTCTGCGAACCACATTGCTGCGATCGGAGCCCCAGCAGCGATCATTTCTTCGGCTACGATAACGCGTTCGATAGGTGGACGTTCTTGCCCGCCGTGTTCTTTGGGCCATCCCATTCCGATCCAACCATTTTTAGCCATGGTCTGTGCGAATTCTTTTGAAAATCCGTTGATCCAACTGTCGTTAAAGCGTCCGTGCTTTTCTACGCCTTTATCTGCCACTTCACGGGCCTGTTCACGCAATTGTTGTTGTTTATCTGTGAAGGCGAATTCAAGGGTGCTTGTCATCTACTTAAGCCTCGTTAGCGTAGTTCGTTTACTTTCGTGAGGATTTCTTCGGCGTGTTCTTTGGTTTTGGGTTTGGTGAACACATGCACGATTTTTCCTTTCGGGTCAATGAGGAATGTTGTGCGGTGAAGCCCCATATAGGTTTTCCCATAGTTTTTTTTCTCTCCCCATACACCATACTTTTCGATGATTTTGTGATCAGTATCAGCTACGAGAGGGAATGATAGGTCATATTTTTTTGCGAATTTTTCGTGGCTTGCATTCGCATCCGGTGAGATTCCTATCACTTGAATATCGTATTTCTTGAGGGTTCCTAGATTGTCTTGAAGGTTGCAGGCTTGATTTGTGCAACCTGGCGTGTTGTCCTTTGGGTAAAAGTAGACTGCAGTATATTGCCCGAGAAAGTCTGACAGTTTAATTTTGTCGCCGGTGAAAGTAACTGATTGAAAAGCGGGTGCTTTCTTTCCAACAGGTAAAGGTTGTGCTTGTGTATTCATAAAGTCCTTTGGTCCATATTGTTATTCTACCACTTAGTTTTTTTAGCTAGAAATCATCTCAGAAGTGACAAGTTTTTCCTCTACGTCAGATACGAGCACTTTGATTATATAGTCCATACTGTCTTTAGTTGAGACGGGAAGTGTTAGTTGCCCGTTTTGATGCAGTGATGAAAATCCGCAGATGGTTGAGAGTACGAGTCTGTTCCAATGGGTGATTACTGAGTCATCAATGCCAGCATTGTGGAGTATGGTGTGCATTGGATAGCTAACGTCCTGAATGGCTTCAAGTATTTGGGGATCGGTTCCCGGTGGGTAAATTGACGCTGCGAATTCGGCTGGATGCTCCAGAGCGAAATCGAACTGTGCCTTTAGGACGGATCGAACAGCATCAATACCGGCAACACCTATAGCTGCTTGATTTAACCGTTGTGCAAGCTTTTGCAAGCTACGTAACGCAATCTCTCGCTGAAGTCCTTGTGTGCCGTCCACATGCGCATAGAGTGATTGCACTCGGATGCCTAAGCGTGCGGCAACAGCCGTCATCGTAACTACTTGCACATTCTGTGTTTCTTCGAGTAGCTCATAGGCGGTATCTACGACGTCAGCTTTTGAGATTCCGAGGCGTGCAGCCATTTTTCCTCTATTCAGGTTGCTATTTATGTCTAAATATATCAGACTTATATCTAATGTCATTAGATATGTATGAAATCCTTGAAATACCTGATAGCTCCGAAAGAGAACTGCAAGATCTATTCCATGAAAAGGGTTGGGGTGACGGTCTTCCGATGATCGCCCCTACACGCGATCGCGTTGAAGAAATGCTTAGTGCTTCACAGGATCTTGATCTTGATGAAGTCATTGCATCACTCCCGCCTCGTAATGGCGTGGCAACAAGGCGGATCATCGCCGTAAATGCTGTTATGGCTGGCTGCAGGCCCGAGCACTTTCCTGTCCTTGTTTCAGCAATTCGTGCTCTCAGCGCACCAGAGATGAACCTCAGGGGCGTGAATGCAACCACACATTGCGTCGCTCCACTGCTGATTGTCCATGGCAAAGCCGCTAGGGATGGGAATTACAATAGCGGCTTGGGGGCGTTCGGTCCGGGTAATCTCGCCAACGCAACGACTGGTCGTGCTGTGCGCTTAACACTCCTTCATGTCGCAGGGGCGACTCCGGGTATTGGTGATGCTTCAACACAGGGAAGCCCAGCGAAATATTCGTACTGTGTAGCAGAAAACCTTGATTCATCCCCTTGGGGTGGTTACGCCAGAACTGTTGGCATTGACGATGAATCTGCTGTGACGGTCCATTGTGGGGAGGCACCGCACAACGTCCACGATATGGAGTCGTCAGAACCGTCGGCCATTCTTGATAAAGTGGCGTCGGCCATGACGTCATGGGGGCAAAATAACGCACCGATAAGTCAAGGCGAATATTTTATTGCGCTGTGCCCGGAACACGCTGCAACATGTGCTGCGCATGGGTGGAGTAGATCTGATATTGCGTCTTATTTATTTAACAAAGCTATGGTGAACGTTGGTGACGCTCGAAAAGCGTTTGAATTACGGGCATGGGCGCCATGGCAACATGCACTTGAGGATACCGACAATATGTCAATGACGGAGAAAGCGGGAAATATCAGAATCTTTGTGACCGGTGGGGCTGGCAAACACAGTTGTGTTATTCCCAGTTGGGGTATGACGAAAAGTGTGACCGTGCCGGTATTGCCCTGAAGGAGAAACGATGGAAATTTATGCACCTACTGGAAACACAGGAGAGCCACAGAACTCACTCGCTTCCCCTATTCCTGTATTGAATGGGTTGTCGCTGGGAATTCTTGATAATACGAAACCTAACGCAAGGGTCCTTCTTGACCGGCTCGCTGACCGTCTTGTCGAACGCGTTGGTCTCACACTAGCGCTTGCGGAAACTAAAAATGCTGCTCTTGCAGCCCCTAATCAGGTTCTGGAGTCCCTTTCAAAGGAAGTGCAAGTTGTCTTGACGGCATCAGCCGATTGAGGGAGTTGCACCTCATGGAGTGTCCATGATGCCGTACAACTTGAGAAGTCGGGAATACCCACAGTGGTAATTACAACTCAGAATTTCAGGGAACTAACCCATCAGGTAGCCGCATCGTTAGGGTACGCCAATCTTCGTATCCTTACGGTTGGTCACCCGTTGGGTGGCACAAGTGAAGAGGTCGTGCGTGAATGGGCTGACGACGCTGTTGAAGAAACAATCAATCTACTAACTGGAGGGCGAACATGAGTATTGCTATTGACTTAAAGGGTGAGAAGGCTCTGGTTACCGGCGCTGGAGCTGGAATCGGGCGAGAAATTGCCGTCTGGCTAGCGAAGGCTGGAGCCACAGTTGTCGTCAATGATCTGGTCCCTGACCGAGCCGAATCAGTAGTGAAAGAGATTACTTACAATGGTGGTGAGGCTTTTGCGATTCCGGCTGATTGCCGGGATGACACTGCGGTAGATGAACTGGTGAAGCGGAGTGTTGAGGTTATGGGCGGGTTAAGTATCGCCGTTAATAATGTTGGTATGCTTCCCCCGAATCGAGGTTTGAAACCTTTTGTTGAGTACAACGGGGATGACTGGCGTGACATCATTGACCAGAATTTGACGCTTTCCGCACTCTGTGGACGAGCTGAAGCTGAAGTGATGTCCAAAAGTGGGGGTGGAGTCATTATTTTTATTTCATCGGGCGAAACCACACGCCCCTCCCCTTACAATTCTGCCTATGCAGCGTCAAAAGCCGCAATCAATCACTTGGTCACTTCAATGGCAGTGGAATTGGGCCCGACTGGGATACGCGTTTTAGGGATAGCGCCCGGCACAACACTCACAGAGACGGTTGCGGCTGCGTTTACCGAAGACCGGATTCAACAACTCGTTGCATCAACACCGTTACGGAAAATGGTAGAACACGATGAACTAGCACGACTCGTAGTTTTCTTAGCAAGCGACCTTGCGCGATGCATCACCGGACAGTTCTTTATAACAGACGCAGGAGCATTCCTTTCTAGAACTCGCCCAGGAAACCTTGAAGGGGTCCGTACTAATGACACCTGAAATAGCTGAACTACTGAAAAATTCGCTTGCAACTTTAGTTGAACAGGATGGTGGCACTATCGAGATCGTACAGTTTACCGGTGACAGTATGGAGTTTAATTTGCTACTAGATAGTGCGGAATGCGCTGAATGTGTCATGCCAAAACAGTTCCTTGAACAAGTCTTTCTTGACCAAGCTCAGAAAATATATGGTAATTTACGATCAGTTCTGATTAACGATCCTCGAAAGGAATAGCTTCTGTAATGCTTGAATCACCGAAGAACGTTGCCGTCGTATTGTTGGATTCGTTGAACAGGCATCTATTGGGCTGCTATGGGAGTAGTGAGTTCTCTACCCCTAATATCGATCGTTTCGCATCCCAACAGGCGGTTCGATTCACTAAGCATGTCACAGGTTCACTTCCCTGCATGCCAGCGCGCCATGACATTTTGTGCGGTGCATTAGATTTCCTATGGAAGCCTTGGGGGTCAATTGAGGTCTGGGAGGAGCCAATCACGGCTGTTTTGCGAGGGCAGGGCGTTACATCCTATTTAGCTACTGATCATCCTCACCTTTTTGAGGCCGGTGGGGAAAACTATCACACCGAATTTAGCGGCTGGCAATACGTGCGCGGACACGAGGGTGACTTGTGGCGAACATACAATGATCCGTCATGGATGGGTTCACCTGCAATGCCTGCACGCCCAGGTGGCTGGTTTTGGTCCCGTTACGGCATTGACACACCGGCCCGAGGGTATGACAAGTCTCGAACATTTTTCAGAACTGAAGATGATTATCCTGGCCCGCAAACAATGAAAGACGCTGAACGTTTCCTGCGCGAAGCTTCACCGCATCATGATCGCTGGTTTCTATTCGTTGATGAATTTGACCCACATGAACCCTTTGATACTCCCCCGCCATGGTCTGGAATGTACTTTGACGAAGCCTGGGATGATGAATGGATTATCTGGCCACCATATATTGATGGAGGCGTTAGCGGTGGAGTCATTACGGAGAAAGAGGGGCGACATATCCGTGCCAATTATGGTGCCAAGCTATCAATGATTGATCACTGGTTCGGTCGCATCCTTAACACATTTGATGATATGAACTTATGGGAAGATACAGTACTCATTGTTTGCACCGACCATGGCCATTACCTCGGCGACGAACGAGATGGCCGAGATATTTGGGGGAAACCTGGAGTACCTCAATATGAACCATTGGGGCATACCCCTCTTCTGGTTTCTTGGCCTGGTGTTGAGGGTGGGACCACAATAGATGCTTTAACGACCAATGTTGACCTTTTCGCCACATTAGCTGATGTCTTTGATGCACAGGTCGGTCACCGCACGCATGGCACATCCTTGACGCCATTACTTACCAACAGCGCCTCATCTATTCGGGAGTGGGCAATTGGCGGCGTATGGGGTAACTGGGTACAAATAACAGACGGCGACCATAAGTACGCACGATCAGCTGTTGAAAGCAATTACCCGATTTCTATCTATTCGAACAGATGGTCAACAATGCCAATTCATGTCAATGGCATCATGGGCATGCCTCCGCCTGATCAGCGCGCTTACCTTGACACAATGCCGGGCACGGACATACCGGTACTGCGCCAACCCTTTGAATATGGCGACCAGATGCCTATCTGGGCTTTTGGGGATCGTGCAGTAGGCAAACATTATCTTTTTGACATTGCAACAGACCCCGATGAACAGGAGAACCGAATTGGTGAGAAGACAGAATCTGACATGATTGAACTTCTTCGGGTGGCGTTGACGGAGTTGGAAGCACCATCTGATCAATTTGAGCGAATCGGCTTACGTTAACGACTCTTTCCCATTTGGGTAGACAGCGATACGCGTGTGGCGCTCAGTATCTGTGGATTCAGCAAACGCATCAACAGCTCCATCAAGGTTGACATGCCCTGTCTGCCAAAAACTCACATCTATTGTCCCAGACGCCAACGCATTGAGAGATTCGACGTAATCTTGCCCTATTGGGGAACCACCAAATTGGACATTGATCCCTTTTGTGTGGGCTGAAGCGGTAAAGAGTACTTCGTCGTCAAGGTTTTGGCCTGCGACAATAACTCGTGCAGACCATGGGGCCGTAATCAGTATTTCATTCAGGACTCCAGGCGCTCCGACACATTCAACAACGACACATCGCGATCCCATCGAAGCATTTGAGTTCCAAATATCCATGGGATTCTCAGCATTTGGGTCTACTACCACGTCAGCACCCATCTTCTCAGCTGATGTTCGCCTAAAAGGAGAAGGGTCCGAAGCAATTACTGGACCTATTCCTTGCGCTTTCAACGCTGCGATCACAGCAAGCCCTATGGCACCACAACCTATCACCAAAGGAACTTCACCTTCTTGAAGGCTCGCTATACGCGCATATTGTATTCCTACTGAAAGTGGTTCCATTAATGCTGCCGTTTCCGTCGGCATAGATTCGGGAACCTTCTGAACCAGTTGTTCGCTCAACGCCAAATACTCTCCAAACCCTCCCGCATATTCGTTGGAGTATCCGAGTATGGCGAAACCATCCGGTCCGAACACAACAGGCTGGGACACTACCCTGTCCCCAATTCGGAGATCCTCTGACACGGATTCCCCAAGCTCTACGATTTCGCCACAGAATTCATGACCCAAAACAATGTCCTTGTCAGGGTTAAAGTTAAAAGGTCCTCCAAATTCTTGAGACCATTGTGATAACCGTTTCGCATTATGCACCATATGCAAATCACTGGCACAGATACAGCAACATAAGGATTTCACGATGACCTGACCGGCTTTTGCAATCGGGTCAGGAAAATCATCAACCCGTAGTTCGCCGGCACGTAATAGCAATGCTTTCATCAGCCCTCCCTATCTTCAACAGTAACCCGCAAGCAGTGAGAGCGAAAGTGTCTGATCATCAATTGCGTATGTCGGGCAGTTGATAGACAATGGATAGGGAGATAGTTATGAGCGACTTGAAGAGATCATCTGTTGAGGGAATGACAATGTTAGTCACCGGTGGCACTTCAGGAATAGGGAAAGTAGTAACTTCGACCTTATCTACTCAGGGAGCCTCCGTAGTGTTCACTGGCCGTAACGAAACCGCTGGCAATGCCATCCTTACAGACCTTAGGAACGACGGACATGATTGCCAATTCGTCCCCGCCGACCTCAGAGAAGAAGACGGGATAACTAAAGTCATCGATACATGTCTGTCAACATATGGGCGATTGGATGTTGCATTCAATAACGCAGGCATTTTCGACAGCTCAGTACTATTTCACGAATACAAAGATGAAGACTGGGAACTGATGATTGCATCAAACCTCACCTCAATTTTTCGGTGCATGAAGGCCGAATTAGAAGTAATGGTAGAACAGGGGCAAGGAGTAATCATCAATAATGCATCCGTTGTCGGCCACCGAGCAACCGAACGAGCAACCCCAGGATATGTTGCTAGTAAACACGGCGTTATTGGCCTAACCAGACAAGCTGCACTTCAATACGCTAATGAGGGCATTCGAGTCAACTCTATTTCTCCTGGCCCAACATTCACCGAAACCCACCAACCTCTTGCTGATCAGGGACCTGATGCTATAGCCGACCACCTCGGCGCACTGAATCCTCGCTCACAATTTGTTTCACCGGAAGAGATAGCCGACGTTGTTCTCTTTTTGGCACGATCCGCACCGAATATGCTCACAGGGCAAGACATCGCTATTGACGGCGGACAACTATACAAATTATGAGGAGAATATATGACTGCACCTAGTTGGTTGGGATCAATAAAACAAACTGCATTTGTTACACGCGATATTGAAGCGACCGCTCAGGAATGGGTTAATGTGCATGGAATTGGCCCATGGTTCATCTACACCGTTGATATTCCCGACACGCAATACGGAGGACAGCTAATTCCGTTAAAGGCCCGGATGGCATTAGCGCAAAGCGGTTCTCAGCAGATTGAACTTATTGAACCATCAGATAATCCGTCTATCTATACAGAGTTTATTGACGCAGGCAAAGAAGGCATTCACCATATTTGTTACTGGGCCAACATTGACGATGCCAGAGCACACTTCACCTCAAATGGGTATAGAGAAGCCCAATATGGGGTTACCGGTAACGGAAACGAATTTTTATACGTATGCGGCTCAAATGATATACCATTTATTGAAATCGTTGACCCAAACGAATCCATGGCAGCGTTCTTCACTCTCGTTGCACAAAGTGCTCAGGACTGGGACGGGTCAGATCCTGTCCGGCTTTTGTAGTGGACCCGATAAGAAAAGTTGAGGCTATACAGGACATTACGCTGATGCTTCATGAGCAGGCACGCCTCGCCGATCTTAACCAGCCTGAGGAACAGGTTCTCTGCTTCACCGAGGACGTTGTCGCAAACTACTACGGTGAACAACTGTACGGTCGAGATGCAATCTACGCATTGTTGGCTCCTGCCCTTAACCGTTGGATTGCCAGCAGCCACAGTATCAGCAATGTCCAAATCAAGGTACTTGATGATAAGTCAGCCCGATCCGTTTCCTATGTACATGCATGGCATCGAATTGACGAAACAGGCGCTGGTGATTACGAAGTAAGGGGGCAGTACCATGACGAGTGGTCTCTCACTCTGGAAGGATGGAGAATAAGCAAACGAACTTTCCTTACCATGGGTGCCACTCCTCCTCGACCTGATGCCCCTTCAACCGGAAGGCGCACAAACTCTTAGCTTGTCGACTCTAAATACTGGTCTATTACTTCGTGGAAGCGCTGCACTCTGTCCTCTTGTTTTGCGAGTGTGACGCCAGTAAAGCCACGGGAACCCAACCCAAGTTGTTGACCCACTACAATGCTGAGGTCTTGGTCCGCTATTCTTCGGTTCATTAACCGCTCTCCATAGGTAAAGAACTGACGATCTTTACCTTCTTTCAGCCACTCCTTGCCTCCGAGACCGTTAAGATCAGCGTCGCTCTCACTTCCTTTTGCGCCGAATGTGAAGTTGTCGTAAAAGCACTTTTCTGGATTTTGGGGATGTGGGCGCATTCGTTGCATTGACACATACTCGCACCCGGCGAAACTGACGGTGACATTCGGAAAGATATTATAGTGATATGCGTCTGTCAGCTGATCATCTTCAAGATCCTCGATCCGGTAGCCCTTGGATTCTGCGTGTTCCCGTTTAGCCATTTGCAATGCTAGTCGAGTGTCATATTCGCGACCAACAAAATCTTTCGGGTCCAGACCCCAAGGTGTAAGCATGGATGTGAGCTGGTCATCTATCCGCAAATCTTTATTCTTCAAGGATTGGGATGGTGCCCCCATTTGTATCGCCATCCGATTATGACCCTCATCGCACCAGTCAAAGATGCATTGTTTATAGTCATGTTCGATCCAGTATTCTCCTTGAGGGTGCACTGTTGGAAGATGATAGGACTCACATGAATTATCCTGAGGGACCTTCCAGTTGCAATCAACAGCTACCGTCGCTGCTGACGTCCGAACCCAGTCCTCGCTTTTATACCGTTGCCAGTCATCCCAAACCGGCCCCAGGTACTCTTGTAAAGTAGGTGCAGTTTCGTTCATGGTCATGAAAACAAATCCAGCGATGTTGTCGTTACGGAATTGAGTCAGAGAGACTCCCAACATGCTTGTTGGCGCACCGTCAAGAGACCACGTGGCTTTGCAATGCGGGCAAACAATCTCATTGATATTTCCTTCAGGCTTTAGAATGAGTCTCCCGCCCCTGTGAGGACATTGGTTTGTGAAAACCCGCACCCTGCCATCATTTTGACGCATCGTGATGAATGACTCGGCTCCTATGTCCTCAACAGAATAGTCGCCAGAGTTTGGCATGTCAGGTGCTCGAGCGACGAGTAACCATACTTTGCTCCAAATTTGGCACCATTCTCGTTCCATAAATTCAGGGTCTGTGTATCTTTCACCGTTGATTGGTGAATGACGCAGTGATGTATTGGTCCACCTGTGCTCGTGGGCGTAACCCATCATGGATTCCTGATGAGCGTAACATCCCCATTTGTTCCATCAACCGTGATCGTTGCACCATCTTGGATCCGCTCTGTTGCATCAGCAACGGAGACAACACATGGAATACCCATTTCCCTGCTGACAATTACTGCGTGACTTACTTGCCCCCCAACGTTAACGACAACACCATCAACAGCGAGAAATAATGGCGTCCAAGCAGGATCAGTTAACGGTGCCACCATGATGTCACCGGGTTCCAAATCTGGCGGAGATGTGGGGTCTCGAACAATACGTGCTCTTCCGGTCACCACGCCCGGACAACCGGCTGTACCAGTAAGCACATCTCCTTCAGTGAGACTGCTTTCGACAAAGGGTGTACTTGTTTCCCATTCTGTGAGAGGTGGGATTATTCCATCACGGAGAAAAAATGGTGGGGTCAGGTCCCAGAGTTTCAACCAGTTCTCATACCGGTCGTCAAGGAGTGCGGAATAGCTTGATGGGTCAGCTACGAACGATTCTAATTCCTCGTCGAGCAGCATAAAGATATGCTCCGGATCGCTCACTGTCCCTGACTCTTCGTGGCGTTTGCCCAGTTCCCTAATTGCCATTCTGCTTTCATGGAGGACACGTACCAGACTTGTTTTTGCTCTCTCGCGGAAAACCATTTGATTCGCACCTACTAAAGCGCCTTCAAATACACCGATAAGTTCGTCGTTTTCAAGCTCTGCCAATTTGGCGCGTACTTCCTCAACAACCTGTTGGCGGTCTTTGCTTGCACTGTCAGCACCATTTTGGGGATTCTTGTCGTCTGGTTGTTTGCGAACTTGATCCAAGGTGCGCAGAGGAATAGACGGATCGGTTTCCCAGGTTTGGGCACTGAGTTCCCATTCGTTAGGTCCTCGGGAGCCGTACTCGTATACGAAATTATCAAAATCGTCTTTGAACTGTTGAGTGTTTGGCGAGTTAAGCGTCTTGAGCCGATCAAGCAACCCGTCTATCCCTTTGTCAAAGAGCGCAGATAGTTCCCCATCGCCTTTGATTACTCTGGACAGGTCCCATAAAGCAAATGACGGTGCGGCAGAGTCCACATCGCCCAAGCCTGCAAGAACCCGCATCGGCATAGTGGGGTCGCCAATTGCTTCTGCAACGGCTCCTAACATTCCTGGCGGTATTCCGCTTGAGGTGGCAGCCACCATTTGATTTGTCGTGAAATCACGAATGTATGGATGCAATTTACGAAGATGCGCCACAACTTCATTGTCAGTTAACGATGCCAGGTCGGGGCGGTCTGCGCGAATCTGCGCAGCACGTTCTTTCTCTTCTTCGAGTTCCGGCCAATGTGATGTCGTCAAAACGAACTGCATATGAGCATCTATCTTTTCTTCAAGGTGCGGCTTGTCATCTTTGGGATGAGGTTCATACGGAGGTGTGTCAGGGCGATCACCGAAAAAAGCTAAATCCAATTGATCAACTGTGATCGCAGGATTGCGGACAGCTTGGATTCGAACGCATGACATGTTGATATAAAAATACCCACCAAAAAATGTCACCATTTCGGGTTTCCCATCACGGTAGTCATCCTCTTCATAAGCGCCCATGACTATAGAAGCCTCTTGGAAACCGTGCCCTATGGCATTATCAAATCCATAGGTCTGCCCTAACGGACTAGCAGGCGTGGGGAGAACTTCACCAGCATTAGCTCTTGTGTAATGTGGATACCGTTTGCTTGGCGGATGATCCGTAAACCATTTATCTTGCATAATTCCTCCTATGGTCGCTGCCCATTCATGTATTCGTCAATGATTGAATGCAGCCAACTTATTCTGTCTTCCTGTCCCGCTGCTGTAGCTCTCTGAAAGCCCCTGGACCGTAACCCAAGTTGCTGACCGGTAGTAATGGCTACGTCTTGGTCTGGGATGATGCCCATAGGCCGATCCCCATAGTCAAAAAATTCCTGTTCCGCTCCCTTTGCATCAACCCGAACATTTGTCTGTGCTCGCAAAACATCTTCGCCATTTGGTGGCGTGAACGCATAGTACCAGTGATCGAAAACACACTGTTCAGGGTCGGTTGGATGTGGCGTCATACGTTGCAATAGGACCCCATCAGCGCCAAACGTTAAGGAACAATTGGGAAAAATGTTATACATGTGCGCGTCCGTTAATTGTTCGTCCCGCAGATTTCCGTAATGCGTATGCCCTCGCTCAGGTCCCACTCTTCGCATTTGTTCCTGAAGTGCTTTCCGTGCTTCAAGTGCGCGATCCTCAAAGTCGGCAGGATCAAGATCCCACAGTTTCAAACGCTCTGACAGTCCCTCCGTCAGTGGCGGTTCGGGGCCGTATTGTGTTTCAGACGGTGTCGCTCCAAGCATAATCATTCTGCTATGCCCCTCATTGCAGACATCAAACGATGTCTTCTGGTAACTCTCTTCATGTGATTCTCGTAGTTGAGGGTGCACAGTTGGTAGGTGATATGACTCGCAAAAGTTGTCTTGAAGAACCTTCCAATTACAGGGAACGTTGACGGTCATAGCTGTAAATCGTTGCCAATCATCTGGTCGATAACGCTCCCAGTCCTCCCACACTGGCCCTAAAAAGTCGCGCAATGATTCGCAGTCCGTATCCATATTGACCCACACGAAACCGGCAAATAGTTCACATTTCAGTTCAACGAGTGTGACATACTCACATGGGTTTCGAGGAAAATCTTCAGGGTCCTGTGCTTTAATTAGCTGCCCGTCAGTGGCGTATTCCCAACCATGATACGGGCAAGTAAAGGAGTTAGTTTCACCGTCACGAGAAAACGTGAGCCTTGACCCGCGATGTTGACAGACATTGAAAAAAGCCCGCACAGAGTAATCGTCCTGTCTTACCATCAGAATTGATTCCGGCCCAACATTCTCAACTTGATAGCTGTTAGGTTTTGGTATTTCCGACTCTCGCCCAAGCAAAAGCCATGACTTTGCCCAAACAGTGTCAAATTCTTTTTGGAAGAACTCTTTAGAGGTGTACCTTTCGCCATTCAATGGATGCACTGGAACCGACGGGTTATCCCACTTCGGGGCAGGCAAAGACAAATCCTCCAGTGCGGCAGTATCCTTCTTCTCTTCTGACATGTTCCCCCTTTACAAGACTATATGAAGTCATTTGTTACTCGTAATCGCTTATTCCAAAAGATTAGATTAACGTTTGACAAAGAACTCCAAAGAAAGGGTACTTATGGGCGTCAGAAGAGTAGTTACCGGACACAACGATCAAGGGAAAGCTATATTTGCCAGCGATGAGATTGTGGAACCCAAAACCTTATCTTTACTTCCCGGAGCTGAGTTCTTTCAACTTTGGGGCGCAGATGAAATTCCTACATTCCCGGACGACGGCAGTCGCCCCCCGCACACAACCTACTTCCCTCCCCTAGGCGGATTTAGATTTGGAATTTTTACTGTACAACCGGACACTGAAGCTTCAATGATGCCGGAGAACTTTGATATTCAAGCCGCAATTGCTGAGGTAGAAGAAAAGCTACCTGGGATGGCAGAGCATCTTGAAACAGACAACCCAGGTATGCACACTACCGACACGGTTGATTACGAATTCGTTATTTCCGGTGAGGTTGTTCTGGAACTCGATGATGGAGCCGAAGTTACTCTAAAACCCGGTGATACAGTCGTCCAAAATGGGACTCGTCACGCTTGGCGGAACAGAACGGATGAACCCGCAGTACTGGTAGTCGTGCTCATTGGAGCCAAGCGAAGCTCGTGATGGCTCAAATTGAGCATAAAACCGTCAACGATTCTGAGGATGAACTTTTGGAAATTCTTGATCGTGATGGCGGAGTGATTATTGAAGGCATCCTTAACAATGAGGACCTTAGCCAGGTTAGATCTGATCTTTCTCCATATATAGATGCTTCTACGACAGGCGAGAACCTCTTTTGGGGTTTTCAAACTAAAAGAATTGGAGCGTTGATGGCCCGTTCACCGAAGTGCCGTGAATTAGCTCTCCATCCGCTTATCAATTCTTTATGCGGAACGTATCTGGCACCTCATTCAAATGGCTATCAATTACATTTCACTCAAGCCATATGCATCGGACCGGATGAAGACTCGCAACTCTTACATCGTGACCGAGGTGTTTGGGGCGGGTATATTAACCGTTCAATCGAAACACAATTTAGCACTATATGGGCAATTTCCGATTTCACGTCAACAAACGGAGCAACACAAATAGTTCCTGGTTCACACAAATGGGATAAAGAGCGGTATCCCAACGAAGATGAAATTGTTCTTGCTACGATGCCTGCAGGATCCATCATGATTTACAATGGGTCAGTTATGCACGGCGGTGGGAAAAATACCACTCATAATGATTACCGATTAGCCGTTCTACTGCATTACACCCTCATCTGGTTACGGCAGGAAGAAAACCAGTACCTTTCCTGTCCCCCTGAAATAGCCAAGGAACTCTCCCCCGAACTCAGAAACCTGATGGGCTACACGCAAGGTGGCCCCGTGCTTGGTTACTACTCAACTCCTGGGCCTCCAGGCGAAGGATTTGAACTAGCCGGACCAGAAAAATTGTTTACGTAGATTGAATAACAAAATTAGTTGACGACCATTCGCCAGAAATCCCCTTTCCTTCTTCTACATCCTGAAAGACACGGCACAAACTGTTCAATGCTTCCATCTCCAAAATCGTTTTTGGCTGCGTATCTATAAGATCTTTTGCACCAACTACTACCGCTAGACACTGAGCTCTACTGACAGCAACATTTGTCCGATTCGGCATAAAAAGAAACTCCGTACGGCCAGCAGGAATCTCTTCTTTATTCGAAGAGGTAAGAGAGTAAATAACTATAGGTGCCTCTTGCCCCTGAAATTTGTCTACAGTTCCAACACGGACACCTGAATAACCCTTCCTTTCAAGTTGCGAAATCAACACTTGGCGTTGATCGTTAAATGCAGTGACGATTATAAAATCGCTCTCAGCCACCATCCGTTCTACCACTTCACCGTTAGAGGAATCCTTAAATGTCATGGCCAGTAGATCGTCGACAATCTCAACGACTTTTTCTGCTTCAATCTTTGACGATCGCGAACATTCTTCATGCTCAACCTCAGAAAAGTACAGGCCATTCCGCATTCCTAGAATTTCTCTCTTATTGCAGATTTCTCTTTTCCAATCCAGGTCGTGGTCGTAAAATTGCTCAGAGATGTACATTGTGACTTCTTCACGCATCCTCCAGGTAGTACCCAGATAGAAACCTTTAGATGGATCAGCATTCCTGTCTTTCCCGATTAGATATTCCATAACGCTGAGATCTGCGCCGCATTCATGGTTAGCCTTGACAACTTGTGGAAGTTGCTTGGGATCTCCAAGTAACACAATATTCTTTGCTGCGTGGGAGATAGCGAGGGTTTCAGCCAAAGAATACTGTCCAGCTTCGTCAAGAAAAATATAGTCAAACTTAAAGTCATCGCCATAGATCTCCTCCTTACAGGCTTCACGCATTTGGGCCGATACAAAAAACCATGAAGTAGCAGCCAACAAATCTGCGCCACTGTGCAAATCGACTCCTTTTATGGGCAGAACTGGCTCAGGAGAGTTATCTTCCTCGTTATTGAAATACCATTCTTCGCCTTCGTTATCGTTATGAGGGCTCACTCCATACTGAATAGACTTTCGTTCCTTAGGTAATCCGTTTCCCACCTCAAATAGCTCATGAACTTGGGGGAACTTTCTCACTCTCTCTGCGACTGGTTTGAATGCCTTTCTCCGGCACACCTTAATCTGCTTATTCTCTAATTCAGGTCGAAGTCCTGCTTCACAAAGACGATGAATTGTTGATCGAAAGAGGTTATCAATTCCCTCCCAACCCTGGGAAACAATAGCGATACGGGGTCTATTGTTATTTCCCCCTTCCGCAAGTAACCTGCTGATAATGTGTGACCCGATATAGGTTTTACCAGTGCCGGGAGGTCCTTGAATCGGCAAAAATGACCTGTCTAAATTCTTTACTGCCTTAAGAGCAGGTTCAATTAAATTTCCGTCCTCGTTAGGACAGTACATTGTTACTGAACCGGTTTTCGGTTTATTTTTCTCGATTATTTCTCTTGTCACCGACGGAAAATCATGGTTGAGATAGTCGTTAATAACATTTAACAAAGAGCGAGAATGGTCATATCGCTCACGCCAATCCCAAAGAGTTAACGCCTTTACCTCACTTAAAAAAATATTTGGATCAGCGCGAGTGCTTTCACCATCTTCTTCATCCATCACTTTCTTACTCCAGCGAATTGTCACTTCTCCCGCGTCCTCATTGAAATTAGTAACCCCTTCTGTGTACAGAGAGCCATCATTTAAAATCAAAGCTATAGCCGGCCTCCCTTCTGGGGGACCCTGTTTCCATTTAGTCGTTAATCTTTGACTTGGATCAAATTTGAATGTTGCTTTGGTGAGCTCTTCATTAGCTCCAAGGTAACTATCTACTAGAAGAACGGAGTCAGCATCCCTATCTTCGCTCTCGATTGCCCTGCGCGCTTCCATAACGGTTATCGATCGCTCTTTCTCCCAAAAAGCAGGTAAATGAAACAGAAGTTTCAATATTTCTATTTCTTTTATTTTGTTCTCGTCAAGTTCCATAAATACCTTGAACTCGTTCTATTAATATTTCTTGCACGGCCTGAATCTGTTCCCCAATTTCGCTAACGTCACTTTCTGGGCGTTCATATCCTGTTTTCTTGAATGAAATGTCATCAAGTTTCGCTCGTTCTTGCAACAACCATGCGTGTACTTCTCTAGTGGCCTCTACATCATCTTTGTTATATTGCCTAATTCGTTCTAAACGTTCTTCGTCTCTTTCTAATGGGTCACCATTAGCATCCACATACCTTTCGTAATTTGCGTACAACTCATACTCATATACAGCCCCAGCACCTGCCGATATGTCACCGGAGCTTTCCTCATTAGAATTTTCATGTACTCCAGATAGCTCTAATTCATTCAAGGACATTATTTCATCTTCTACCGGGATCATTAGATCTAGGTCTGTACCTTCCCCTCGTTGAAAGCCAGCGAGTTGTTCAATTTTTTTAAGGCTGAACCCCTTACATCCCACTTGGCAACTGTTGCGGATAACTGCGAGTAAATCTACAAACACGCCATCGCTGACCATCTCGTTCAATTTTCCGCTTGGAATATTTAGATCATTTTGGAAGAATTCATCATTGGATGGTGCATACTGTCCGAAGGCTGCAAGAATATTCAACATCGGATTTTCAGAACCGCTTAGCTGAGCTAAGAGATGTCGTTCCGTGTGGTTGTAGTGATACACCTTCATCTCAGGGTGAGTTTGAACCCGGTCGTAAAAATAATTAATAAGCTCTTCAACTCTCTGAGCTTCCATTTCCTTTGAAGGATTACCTTCATCATCGTGAGATTCAAGGTATCTATATTCCCATTCACCCTCTTCTTTCACTATGTACCCAAATAGGAAAATAATATCTTCTTCGATTGTCCAGAAGGGATGGCCCTCAAAATCTAAATAAATATCAGAGTCATTCATTTCTGGTAAATGCAATAACGATTCTTCTAGCTGCCAGTCGGCAGTGTCTGGATTTTCGCATCGAGCTTGCATTTTCTCTCGCATTTCCTTTTTGGAGAAAAAATTCGCAAGGACTAATCCTTCCCCTTGCGCTTGTTCTTTATATTCTTTTCCGTTTTCGTCAGTTTTTTCTACTATTAATTCTTCTTTGCATGCTTCATTTTGGCATTGGCTGTCTGTCTCAGCGACTCGTTGACCACAGCTAGGGCAAAGAGCTGTCTCCCTTTTTATAGTTTGCAGACGAGCCTGCCTCCATAGCCTTGTTAAGGAATGCGGATCTAATGCAAAGCGGTCTAAATCAACGTTACTTTCCCATTTACTTTTTATTTCTTCGATTGTGACACCGACACGGTTTTCCAATATTTCAACAAGCTCTTGAAAATGATCAAGGTTTTCGTCACGCAAATCATATTTCTCTTCAAAATTCGGAATGCATTCTTTAGGAAGTAAGGCAAGTTTGGTTACGCAATCGATACCGTATCCTTTGAGTGCTTCCATATGAGTCTCAAGAATGCCAGTAATTTCATGGAGTGGATCGTTTCCCCAATCCTGATTGCATTCATCTAAAAATTTACAATATGTGCAAGACGAACACCATTTTGCTTGTGATCGGTTATCCAGTTCATCATCACTAAGGTTCACTATCTGGTGGAGCTGTTCACGAGTCCTATCCCATTGCCACTTATACTTCTCTGTTGCAAATGATTGAAGCACTGGAAGCCCAGCTGGTCTATTTTCATTTCCCTCCTTGGAATTACTTTGGATTCCTAGCGCTACATGTATTTCTCTCGGAGTGACCTTTGGAGTGAATGCCTCTCTTATCGCCTCGGTATAGAAGAGCAGTTGTTTAATATGCGAGATTTTCGCTGCATTCCGTGTCAGTTTTGAATCAACAGGTTCATAACACACCCTCTTGACAATGTTACCTGACTCATCATTCTCTTCGTAAACTCTACGCTCAAGAAAGTCAGCGATTCCGCGCATGCCATTGAATTTGAACGGCATCTGAAAAATAATCTCATATTCATTCTCATCTTCAAATGGATTACCAACTCGTTCAATCCATTTAGTCCAGGTCTTGGGTAAGTTCTGAGGATCAGGAGTGCAATCTAAAATTTTCTCAGGTGAGTAAACGCGTTTGTATCGCTCCAAACATTGTTTCTCATGCAACAAGCCTTTTTTGAATAACATTTCTGTGAAATTCTTTGGCATAGATCGCTCATCATCTTGTTTAAAGAAATCTTCATGAAATTGATCAGGGGTGCGATTTTTCTTTCGTCTTTGGATTTCTTTATCTAGGAATTTGTCGCACCCAGCCCATTGCGTCACGAGACTCGGAGAAAGATCTGGCTGCGTCATATTGGTAGCATAGCATTCGGGTACGACGCTCTTTTCGGAGAGCCTATAAACTCCCTGATGTGTCGGGCTGAGAGGATTTGAACCTCCGACCTTCGGTCCCCCAGACCGACGCGCTAACCAAGCTGCGCCACAGCCCGTTTGGTTAAGTCACTCATCGTAGCGATGTTCTTCTTTCCCACCTACTCCTCACCAAAAAAGTAAACCAACACCTTGAATAAGTCGCCATCCTAGATATCCAATAACCGCTGCAACTCCTACCCAGAAGTGCCAAGGTACTTTAACAGTTTCATTATCGAAATCGTGCGCCATTTCTCCAATGGTTACCTGACGGCCACAGTCTGGACATACGCCTTCCTCATCTAGTGTCGCAGGGTTGAAAAACTTATCACAGGTGTTACATGATGGCATAACATTTATTCACGTCTAATCGCCAGAATTGCTACGTCATCTTCAATGGCTTCCCTAGAAAAGTCCCTCGCTGATTCCAATAACGTCTTTGTAAGAACGTCTGGAGCGATACCGGGGTCGCGAGTGATATGCTGCGCGATTCTATCTTCTCCAAAGAGATCTTCACCATTCCTTACTTCAGCAAGTCCATCAGTGTACATGAGGATCATATCGCCTGTTTCTAATGGAATTTCCCTGCTCAAATACGTTGCGTTAGGGTTAAGCATCAGCAGCGGGCCTGTGGCTTTCAATGGCCTTACTTCTCGTTGATGCCATAGGAAGGCTGCTGGGTGGCCTGCGGATGCGAAGCGTAAAGTTCCAGCCTCAGTATCAAAAACGACTACGACCAAAGATATGAATTCTTCGATTCTATCTCCCCCAGCCATTTGCTCGTTGAGTTCCTCTAGTGCCTGTGCTGGGTCACGGAATTGCGCAAGGAAAACTCTTAAAAGATATTTAGCTTGGAATGCAGTAATGCTTGACTCAATGCCGTGCCCGGCGACATCTCCTACGACTGCCACAAGCCGAGATTCTGAAACTTTAAATAGATCAAAGAAATCTCCTGCCATAAGCCCTGTTCCTGCTTGGTATATTCTTCCCACCTCAAATCCAGAAAAATCAGGAAGTTCATCAGGTGCTAGTCGTCCTGCCCATGCACGTGGGGCTAGTGTTTCTTGGTTTAAGGCTTCTTCAGCTCTCTTTTCCATCTCAAAGCGTTCTTCACTAAGTCGAGCTTCACGTACTGCATTCCGATTGTAGATAAGTGAGAACAAGGCTGGGATTGCGAGCAGACCATATATTGCGACGATTGATAACGAATCTGTTAACCCTACAATCAAAGATGCCGTTGCAAGAAGAAGGTACAACATGACTGCATGCAAATCGCGTCTGTAATCGCCGCGTGTAAGAGCTATCGCTTTTCGTTGCGCAACGGAATCAAGTTCTTTTACATCATGAAGGTCAGTTTCCAGCCGATCAAGAAGTCTTAAACGTAGTCGTGCGGATCTACTCCATGCATAAGCGGCCCCCACGCTAAGAACTGCAAGAGTTATCAGGAATACTGTTTTCATACCCATAGGCTATCTGTCTTATTCGTTCAGAGCCGTTTCTATGCCCTCAGAACGATCTTTTTTTGCTTTTTTTGCTATTAATGCAGGTCAGGACTTAATTGTTTCGGTTCCTAATGCGTATTTTTATAGGTATTGCACCTAATCCTAAGTGTTCACGTAATTGATTTTCCAAATAACGTATATACGTTCGTGGCAATTTTTTATTCACAAACAGTGTAAACGTAGGAGGCTCTGTCGCTCCCTGCGTGGCATATAGTACTCTGGCTCCGCCTGGGGCTGGGTGTGCAGATTGCGCTTTCCTAATGATGACATTCACTTTTCTAGTAGGAACACGTTGGTTGTAACTACTAATAGTGTCCGTAAGGATTGGATAGAGGCGATGCACGCCCTTTCCAGATATTGCAGTTGTTTTCATAACTGGTGGATCACCGAGAAAACCTAATTTACGTTCAATTTGTAGCGTAAGCATTTCTCTTTCTTCAGTATCAACGAGTTCCCACTTGTTGAAGACAATTACGATTGGGCAACCTGCTGCATCTACTCGTTCCGCTAATCGCTGATCTTGGTGTGTTACCCCAATCGTTGAGTCAATAACTAAAAGGGCAATGTGCGCTTTATCAATTGCACTGAGCGCTCTAACAAGTGAGTAGTATTCTGTATCTTCCGAAATTCGTGCCTTTCGGCGCATACCTGCAGTATCGACGAATTTGATTATCCCAATTTCTGTCTCGACAACAGTATCAATTGCATCTCGTGTCGTTCCAGCTTGATCGTGGACGACTGCTCTTTCTTCTCCGATCAATTTATTAAATAATGTTGATTTTCCAACATTGGGCCTGCCAACTATGGCGACAGCTACAGCGTTTTCGCTTTCTGTTTCTTCCAATTCGTCTGACTCGCTTTGGGATTCGGGCATAACAGCTATGACGAGGTCAAGAAGGTCAGCTGTTCCCCTTCCATGCAATGCCGATACTGGATTCGGCTCACCTAATCCCATCGATAAGTATTCCCACATCCCGATCTCATGGTTTGCATCATCTACTTTATTTGCAGCGATAAAAGTTGGTTTCTCTCTACCACGTAACATCTCTGCAATTAGTGCATCCTCTACCGTTGGACTTACTCGCGCGTCGACTACCAAAATTGTTACATCAGCTTGGTATATTGCTCGTTCCGATTGCTTGCTGACTTTATCATCTATTGCCTTTTCGCTTCTTGATTTTGGTAGCCACCCTCCTGTATCAATAAGAGTGAACTCAAAACCAGCCCAAGTTGCATCAAATTCATTTCTATCTCGAGTAACACCAGGGCGTTCCTCTACTATTGCTTCTCGTCGCCCTATTATCCGATTAACTAAAGTGGATTTCCCTACATTTGGACGACCTATAACTGCGACTGTTGGTTTATTCATGCTTTACCCCCAAGGCTTTTTTAAGGGCTATCCCATCTGTTGAGATTATTTCAACTTGGCGTGGCAGGTCTGCGGGTTCCAAACCATCTAAAAATTTTCCTTGCGAAAGGCATACATCAGGGAGTAGATATCTATGACCTTCTGGTTCCTTTTCAAGAGCCTTCGCAATATCCTCTCCAACCAGCAACCCTGCTACTGCTACGTTTCCACCAAAAAAATGATTTTTTACTGTAATTATTCTGATATCTTTCCTTGTAAAGGGCTCAAGTAACTGTTGAAGTACTAGAGCTCCATACTCTCCGGTCAGAATACCAATTGGACTATTCTTTCGATTTCTGAAGACAAGGTTCGGTGCTGTGTTTCTAATTGCTCGATAACCCTCCGGTGGTGCTCCATCTACCCAAGCAAAGAAACCTGCTGCAGTGTTAGTTGGTTTATCTATCTCGCCCACGAATTCTCGTTCAAATGTTCGCACTATCCCTACTCCGTCTTCGTACATCTCAAAATTATCGTATTCGCCGGCGCCAGGAATTGGTTGTCCAGCCACTAGGTAATACTCGTCTGCTGCATGAACGATATTTCTGCCTACTTCTTTATGTATGATCTCTTGCCATTTCTCAACAATTCTAAGAACACTAAGTGCCTCCTCTTTTGTATGGGGACGCATTCTTTTCTCGTTTGAATGTCTACTGACACCTAGAGGCACAACACATACAGACTTAAGAGATAAGTATCGTTCGTAAATTGTACACAATGTGTCTTCGAGAATTTCTTCATTGTTTATATCAGGACATACGACTATTTGGCCATGAATTTCTATGCCGTGTTCCAAAAGTGCGTCAAGCCAGCGCAAACTAGGGCCACCTCTCCGGTTACGCAGCATATCATTTCTTGTAATGGCATCGGTTGCATGAATACTGACGTTTAAGGGGGAAAGGCCTTCTTCAATGACACGCTCTAAGTCAGCTTCTGTGAATCGGGTTAGTGTTGTAAAATTTCCGTACAAAAAGGACAGTCGGTAATCATCATCTTTGAGGTAAAGGCTTTTCCTCATTCCCTTTGGTAATTGGTATATAAAACAAAACTCACAGTGGTTATCGCATGTTCTGATTTGGTCAAATACTGCTGAATGGACTTCTAATCCAAGCGGTTCTCCTGCTTGCTTTTCTACCTGAATATCCATCTCGATGCCGCCTCTTCTGATCGACATATCAAGATACGGTTCGTCGGTAAGTATTTGGTATCTAATAACGTCACGCAGAGTTTCTCCATTAAGTGAAAGGATTTCGTCATCAACAAAAAGCCCAGCATGATGGGCTGGTGAATTATCATGGACATTAATCACTCTTGCTGTAGCCATATCTAAAGGGTATTAGCCAAAGCATGTGAAATGTTGAATGTAGCGCTGTGTGACCGAAATATCTCCATATTTCTGTAGAAACTCCTCTGCAATAAGCCACAATATATATATGGTCATTGATAAGGTTCTACTTGCTGCACCCAGAGGATTCTGTGCGGGTGTTGAGATGGCGATTAAAGCTTTGACGTGGATGGTCCGTGCGTTTCCTGCGCCTGTGTATTGCTACCATGAAATCGTTCATAACAAGATTGTCGTGGAACGATTCGAATCTCTAGGTGTAATTTTCGTTGATGATATCAACGAGGTACCCGTTGGCGCACCCGTAATGCTCAGCGCCCATGGATCAGCCCCCAATGTAGTCGCCAAAGTCCGGCAAGATGGTGGGTTTGTGGTAGATGCAGTGTGCCCTTTGGTAACGAAGGTACACCATGAAGTAAAAGTTCGGTCGCGAAAGGGTCATCAAATTATTTATATAGGCCATGAAGGCCATGAAGAAGCTGTCGGAACGATGGCTGTTGCCCCTTCTTCAACGCACAGGGTTGAATCTATAAAGGAGCTCGAAATGTTACCTAATTTTGAAGCTCCTGTTTCGCTCCTAGCCCAAACTACGCTTAGCCACCGAGATTGGTCATCTATACTCTCTGCTGCCAAAAGCCAGTTTCCCGAACTATCAGTTCCTGGCCGAAGCGATTTGTGCTTTGCCACCACGAATCGCCAAGGCGCTTTAATGGATATCGCAGAAAGGTGCGACAGCTTGATCGTGATTGGATCCTCAAATTCTTCGAACACACGTGCACTGGAACGGTTAGCTAATGAGGCAGGATGCAGCAAAGTTTACAGGGTTAACCAAGCCTCTGAAATTCCTTTACCTCTTTCTGGCACTATAGGTGTGACAGCTGGAGCATCAGCGCCAGAAGAGTTAGTTCAGGAAGTTCTTGACGTTCTCGGTCCTCTAAATGGTGTTGAAGAAATTCATTACGTGACCGAGGAGGAGTACTTCCCACCGCCAAGGGAACTTAGAAACCTCATTCATGCAGTGGGTTTCTTCGCTAGCCTTGGATTCTCAGATTTAAGCATCAAGCAGGAGGCTGAGGATCGTTTGATAGGTGCATCAGAAGTCCTACGAACGTTGACTTAGCTTTCAGGATTTGGGCATCCTGCTTTTCGTTGCGCAGTATCAAAAAGGTCCTGAAGTATGACACGCAAGTTTTGTGAGTGTTCTTTGATTTCTGATCGCGTAACTCTCTTTGCACCTTCCTTTGGTTGTGGGGCAGGAATTAGGTCGCCGTAGATGATGACAATCTTATTTGGTTTCGGAATGTAGCTACCCTTGGGCATCGAACGTTCGGATCCACCGATACCGACGGGCAATATAGGGGCATTAGATCTGGCAGAAAGCCACACTGCCCCGTCCAAGATAGGGTGCACGACCGGTCCTGATTTCCTTTGCCCCTCTGGGAAAACTGCGAGTGCTTTCCCTTCACTTAGTGCTTTCAGAGAGGCATCTAAAGCTAATTTATCAGCACGGGAATCACGATCTAAGGGAATCGTTCCACAACCTAGTAAGAGCCATGCTACAAACCGATTCGTCATCAGGGAACCTTTTCCGAGATAATGTAAACGGCGTTGAAAAAAAGAACCCACCATCGGAACGTCTAAGTTGCTTCTGTGAATAGGTGAAACAATAACGGGGCCGCTTTTGGGCATTGCTTTTGCGTTTCTTACAAATAGACGGAAATAGAAAAAGAACGCTAAGCGTGCCAGGTACTTTACGAAGCAGTAAGCCAAAAAAGATGACACTGATGGCCCCTTGTCAATCTTTTGACGAGCGTTGGACAGGTTATCAGACATTGAAATTCCTAAGCACTTCGTTGGCTACCTCAGATAAAGTTTTGTCGGTTGTATCAACTACTATCGCATTGGAACTGACTGATAGAGGCGAATCGGTTCGTGAGCTATCTATCTCATCGCGCTCTTGAATTTCATTAAGGATTTCTTTCATATCCCGACCTGACTCAAGGCTCCGCCTATGTGCTCGCTCTTCAGGCGTTGCTGTTACATAAACTTTGAGTTTAGCCTTTGGAAAGACCACTGACCCGATGTCTCTTCCTTCAAGAACTCCTCCACCTCTTTGCCTAGCCCAACTTCTTTGAGCGCGTCTAAGAATTGCTCTTACCCCCGGATTTGCGGCAACATAGCTCACGATAGAGTTGACTTCTGGGCTTCGGATTTGTTTAGTTAAGTTCTTAGCATTTACAAAAACTTCCTGTCCGTTAAAACTGATATCGATATTGTCGGTTATTTGTGTGACCTCTCTGTAGGCCTCTGGGTCAATATTGGCAGCTATCACTTCCGCTGCGACACTCCGATACATAGCTCCAGTGTCCAAATATTCAAGTTGTAATTCTTGAGCTAGAAGCTTTGCCAATGAGGACTTACCTGAACCTGCCGGCCCATCTATAGCTAAAATCGCTAATTCCTCATCACCCTCAAGCCTTAGGGTATCTATATGTTCATAGAACTCCGGGCAGGTTTTCGCTACACAGTTTGCATCGTCGATAACGACTCCTTCTGCTAAAAGACCTAAGACTGTGAAGGCCATAGCGATTCTGTGATCATCGTAACTATGGATCACGTTTCCTATCGGCATTCCGGGCTCAATGACGAAACCGTCTTCTTCAGCTCTTGCGTCAATCCCTAGTTTCTTCATTTCGGTTACAACTGCAGATACGCGATCAGATTCTTTATTTTTGATGAATCCAATATCTGTCACCCGCACAGTTCCTGAACAATATGGAGCTATTGCAGCCAAAGTGGGTGCGGTATCAGATAATTCTCGCATTGAAACCTCTATCCCTTTCAGCTGATTTTGTCCTGATACCTCTATAGAATCGGCTCCGATGGTGACTTTTGCGCCCATCTGTTCAAGGATATTAATAAATCCTATGTCACCTTGAATTGAGTTTTCTCCGATGCCATCTATGACTACTCTTCCTTGACTTACGGCTGCCGCCGCAAAAAAATATGATGCAGTGGATGCGTCAGTTTCTATTTCGTAATCACGCCCCGTGTATCCTGTTGGATGCACGGTGAAAGTATTTGGTTCGTCGATTTCAACTATTGCGCCAAAGGATCTCATCATTTCTATTGTCATGTCTATATATGGAAGTGAGACTGCGTTTCCTTCTAAAGTAAATGTTATCTTTTGGGGTAAACATGGTGAAACGAGAAGAAGCGCTGAGAGATATTGGCTAGAAGTATCTCCGCTTATTTTAATATCTTTCACTTTTAAGTTGGAACCGTTGAGAGTAAGTGGCAAGTGACTCGGCTCGCCACTGTACGCTACTTCTACGCCTAGCTGATTCAAAGCTCTTAAAAGGTCTTCTTGAGGACGCGAACGAATTTGTGCATCTCCATCTACCTGAATAGGCGCTGTGATTAGTGCTGAAATTGGAAGAATGAAACGTGCTGTGGTTCCACTTTGCCGCACCCATAAAGAATCTTGTGGAGCATCTAATTTCCCGTTAGTGCCAGTGACATCTATTGTCTCCATAGGTTGGTTTGCTTCGATACTAATACCAAATGACTTGAGACAGTCAATCATAGCAAGCGTGTCTTCTGCGAAGAGTGCTCTCGAAAGAGAAGTAGTGCCTTCGGCGAGTGATGCAATAATCAGGGCCCTATTTGTAATACTCTTTGAACCAGGAAGTTGTAACTCTGCATTGGGCGCTTTGCGTAACGAGTCGATTCGAAGCATCAGACGTCCATAGTCCTTGCTGAAGGTCGGTACCCATTAGCCATCAATCCCCCCATAAGTCTTTCACTCTTTTCAAGTGCAACTACCATGATGACCACACCTTTTTGACCTTCACTTGAATGAGCAATTTCTAAATCGAAAATATTCACATCAATGTCAGTAGCCAATCTTGTGAGACTTGCTAGCTCACCAGGCTGGTCAAGAACTGGGACTCGAACAATTGCTAAGTCAATATCTTCAGGCACTCCGGTTGGAAGATTGATTCGTGCTGTTCTAGCCTGCTCAAGTTTCTCCAATAAAGCTATTCTATTTTTTTTAGAAATAAGATTTTTTGTTTCTTCTAAAGATCCGATTACTTCATTAATGACAGAGAGGATTGCATCAGCATTGTCGATACAAATATCTGGCCAAATATGGGTGTTCCCGCCTGCAATGCGAGTCATGTCACGAAAACCTCCTGCGGCAAGGCGGAGTAAAGATCTATGTTCTTGAGAATGATTGTCAGCAATACGCATTAGAGAACCTGCTGCCAGGTGCGGCACATGGGAGACGATAGCTACCAGCTCGTCATGAGAATCTGGGTCAATGACTACAACATCTGCCCCTAATCCGATAACGCAAGATTGAACTATTTCAAAACAGTCATCATCACTTCCGTCTGGAGGTGTAAGAACCCATGCAGCACCTCGAAATAAATCGGAGCGGGCTCCTCTAATACCTTCCTGCTCACTACCTGCCATCGGATGCCCAGGTATAAATCGTTTATCGTTAACTTGATCGACTATTGAACCTTTGACGCTCCCAACATCAGTAACGGCGTTAGCGCCTTCTTGAAAAGCCTGATGAACAGATTCTGCTATGGACCCTACAGGAGTGGCGACGAATACAATTTCGCAATCTCTCATTGAACCCTCTGCAGAGATTGCCCCCATGCGCACAGCTTCATCTACCCGCGATGGGTCCGAGTCTCTGCCAATTACTTCCCATCCCTCTTCCTTAAGTGCTAGACCAATAGATCCACCTATTAGACCTAGACCTATGATTCCTGCTTTCTTCTGCATATTTCCTCTTTGAACCTGATGGTTTAGAAAATTACCTCATATGCGATGGTAGTTCGTCTTTCTCGTAAGACACGTTTAATTTTTACTAACCCAGTGATTATTGCATCATTTTCGTTCAATCAACTACCTGATCAACTTCGAAATGCAACAAATCAAGTGTGGTGAGTTCTCTCCACTGACCTGATTGCAGTGTGTGATCAACTAAATTACCTATTCGCGTGCGGATTAGCCTCTCGACTGGATGCCCCACAGCTTGGAACATTCTGCGAACTTGCCTATTCTTCCCTTCGTGGATAACGATCTTTACCACTCCATCTTGAATTTGAGATACACGCGCAGGTGAAGTGAGACCATCGTCTAGTGTGATCCCTTCACGGAGTTGACGAAGGCTTCCTCTAGATAATTTTTTACCAACTTTTACTAAATACTCTTTTTCTATTCCATGAGAAGGGTGAGTTAACCGGTATGTTAAATCTCCATCATTAGTCAGCAAAATCAGTCCCTCAGTTTCTTTATCTAATCTTCCAACTGGATAAACTCTAGGTTCCGGAGGAACTAGGTCAACGATAGTTCTGCGACCCTGTGGATCTTTGGCAGTTGAGATAATGCCTAGAGGTTTATGGATGAGATAATAGGTGAGTTCCGGTGAAACTCGTAAGGGAACCCCATCAAATAATAATTGGTCTTCATGGCGATTAACTCTCTGACCAATATGAGCAATTTCTCCGTTGACTGTGATTCGCTCATCAATAATATAATCTTCAACTACTCTTCTGCTGGCGAGCCCGATACTAGCTAGTACTTTTTGCAGCTTTTCCTGAGGTTGGTTTTCGCTTGACACCAAATCTAATCCGAGTTTGTCTCATCGTTAGCTATGATAGCTACTTCATCATGGGGTTGAGATTCCAATTTTTCGCCTACGTGGTCGGGACGTAGACCACCTTCCAGCGCTTCCACAACATCAGCCCCTGGGACGAAGTTAGCCAACGGTGGTAAATCAGAAATATCATTGATTCCCAATCGTTCAAGAAATAGTGATGTAGTGCCGAACAAGATAGCGTTGCCTGGCCCAGGGTCTTTGCCTACTTCCCCTATGTAGCCGCGTTGTTGCAATGTTCGGATGACTGCATCCACATTGACTCCTCGGATAGCCGAAATTTGCATTCTTGAAATGGGTTGTTTATACGCTATTATCGCTAATGTCTCAAGAGCAGCTGACGACAGCCGTGAATTCTGACCCTCTAAAACAAATCGCTCTACATACGGTGCCATAGTTGGGTCCGTTTGGTATCGATACCCGCCGGCTACATTCACAAGCACAAATCCTCGATGATCTTTCTTGTACTCTTGCATTAGCTGAGTGCAAATTTTCTCTACCTCAGTTTTCGGAATTTCTAAAAGTTGCGCAAGAAGGCTCGCATCAATCGGGATATCTGAAACAAGTAGAATTGCTTCAATAGCTTTCCTAGATTCTTCTGTCTGCATTTAACCCTCGTATGTATTAATTTCGGCGTAATCCGTGTTCTGATCAAATCCAATCCAGCTAATGGTGAGATCACCGAAGGTTTTGATTTGGGAAAGATCAACGATTCCCTGCTTGTATAGTTCTAGGACAGCGAGAAAATAAATCACTACTTCTACGCGATCAACGGTTGATTTAGTAAGTTCCCTGAGTGTAGTTTTCCCGATAGTCGAGAGTTCTTCGACCAAGAATTCAACTGTCTCGGCTACGGTAAGCTTTACCGGTGTTACGTGGAAAAGGTCTAGCTGGGGTTTAGGTACAGTTGCCCGATGATAAGCCTCATTGATAGCCAAGGGAGTTACGCCTTCGAGAAGGTCGGGCATTAATCCAAGGAACTGCTCTTCCATTCCAACTAGACGTGGGAAAGACAAAGAAGCATCAATTGACAACGCTTTTAATGCTTGGGACGCATCTTTGAAGGTTTTGCATTCAAGCAATCTAGCGAGAAGTAAATCCCGCTCTTCCCATAGGGCAAGTTCTTCTTCTAGATCTAAATCAGATGTGTCGGGCAACAGTCTACGGCTTTTGAGTTCTATAAGAGTAGCTGCGATTAAAAGGAACTCTGTGGCGACAGCTAAATTTACGCCTTCCATGCGTTGTATTTCATCAAGGTAAGCTTCAATAATTCCGCCTAGAGAAACTTGATAGAGGTCAACTTCGTCTTGCAGGATTAAATGAAGCAAGAGATCAAATGGTCCTGCAAAAACTGGTGTTTCTACTTCGTAACTCACGGCATAACTCTAGACCTTCTGTGTCTGTTGCAAGGGCATATCGCGTCATATTTTTTATTTTTATAGTCCTGCTAGAATTCGTGCTTCTCTCCGACAGTCCAATAAGTTAGATATATGAGCATCGCAGTATGCTGGTTCCGCAAAGATCTTCGCCTAAATGACAATCCTGCTTGGGGTAGTGCTTGTTCAAACGGTGCCGTAATCCCCATTTTTGTGCTTGAACCATCACTTCTAGAGTCAACCTCGCAAAGGAAAAAAGACGTATTATTCTCTAACTTAATTGCTTTGCAGTTTGAGTTGGAGTCAGTTGGTGGTTACCTCTTAACCCTATATGGACCGTCGAAAGAGGTATTACCAAGTTTACTTTCGGATTGGAAAGCTACAAGTCTCCATTTCAACAAGGATCACGCACCCGCAGCAAAGGAACGCGACAAAGTAATCTGTGAATCACTTAATATCGACCAACATGGACATTGGGGTAATTTAATTCTCCCACCCGGCACAGTCGTCTCAGGCTCAGGTTCAGTACATAAGGTTTTCACACCCTTTTACAAAAAATGGGTAACCATCGACAAAGTCTCTGCCTACGAGTCGCCTACAGCTAATTTCCACACCCAACCACGAATTTCAGAATCTTTACAACCTATTAGGGAAACCCCCTCGTTTGAAACAGGCAGTTCGGGAGCGTATCAACGTCTCAAAAACTTTCTACCGAAAATTTCCGAGTATGAAACTGATAGGGATTACCCCAGCATCAACGGAACATCGCTACTTTCATCTGATTTACATTTTGGAACGATCGGGCCGCGAGAAGTCCTTGAATTAGTAGGAAACGAAACGGAGCATTCGGCATCATTTATTCGCCAACTTGCTTGGCGCGATTGGTATGCGCACCTGATGGACCTATCCCCCGAAATTGTTCTTTCTCCTGCAAACCCTGTGTACAAGAAAATTGAATGGCGAAATGATGTCGACGATTTTGATAATTGGGTTCAAGGAAAAACAGGATACCCAATTGTTGATGCAGGCATGCGGGAGTTAATGGAAACTGGTTTCATGCATAATCGTGTTCGCATGATTACGGGATCTTTTCTAGTCAAGCACTTACTCATTGACTGGCGGTGGGGAGAAAAGTACTTTCGTCATACGTTGATAGACGGAGACACTTCCCAAAATGTTGGTAACTGGCAGTGGGTTGCAGGAACCGGTTTTGATGCATCTCCGTACTTCAGAATCTTTAACCCGATCCGGCAATCCGAAAAGTTCGATAAAGAGGGTACCTACATCCGCAAATGGATTCCCGAACTTTCAGCGCTGAATTCCAAACAAATCCACTCTCCATGGGAAATAAGCGATGAGGAACTAAATGAGGTAGGTGTGCGACTTGGAACTAACTATCCTTTCCCGATTGTTGATCATTCGTTTGCGAGAGAGCGATGTTTGGAGACTTACAAAGCGGCGCGCGCTAACTGATCTAATAGTCAATCCCAATACACACTAGGCACTCTCCACCTTCATGGGAAGCAAGTGCTTCTTCGCCGTCTTTATCAGTTTGATATTGTGGTGTGGACGACCTCTTAAGCCTATCGTCGCTTGCTTGACCATTTGAGCTGACTGCATAGACAGTATCTTTCCATTGGTCATTATCAGACCAGCGAAACCCTAAATCAAGAATTGTTTCTTGTTGCGCTCGATCAACAAGTTCAAGTGACGACTTCAGAATCGCGCTAGTTAACGACGCTTCATGAATTTTCCCTGTGGTGAATCCTTGGGGAAAATCAAGGAAACTGGCTCGGGGCATTCGCACGGCTTCTGTTATGTCTCTGGCCGTAGAAATACCTACTGTAGCAATTCCTGCTTCTTCAAGTTGATGCGAGATCAAACCCACGGTTTGATGACATACAGGTCAAACCGGCACTAGAAGCACAACATCGGTTTTATCGTCAATGCACCTTTGGACAAGTTGAGGAGCTAAATCATCTATTACTGCCCTTTGTGAATATATTCCTCCCATGCAGGTAAGTAGATCATCAGCGATAGAACCCACGAAACCTTCCTGATAAAGGAGGCGGAGTCCCTCGATAGGGAAAACGACGTTTATGTCTTCCCTAGCTCCTGAAAGGTCGTAGGCGAAATGCGTCGCTCTCAAATCTGTTACATCAGTGTCAGAGGGAATAGCCCTATACGATGTGTCATCTTTGTAGTGAAATGCGACTTGACCAGTTTTATAGACTCCTCCTGTAGCAATCATTCCGACTTTGCATTCGGCGAGCGGCTTCTTGGGTAGAGAAAATGGAGGTCTGGTTTGCCTGTGGTGCCATTGATACTGCTCATAACCCAGTGCATCATATGTTGCTGTTATCCGCTCTATGTATTTGACTGGAGGTTGCCTGCCCGTTGACATGATTTGATGTTACCTTGTACCCTTCACAAATTTTGATTATCAGTGACGCATTTCCCGTGTTATCTGCCCTAACCTTGAGCAAATGGCTAGAGTTTTCAGCGGTATCCAACCCTCAGGAGAATTACATCTTGGCAATCTACTGGGAGCACTTGTTAATTGGGTTAACCACCAAAAGTCACATGATGCTGTATATTGCATAGTTGATCTTCATGCGTTGACCCTCCCCAAAAGACCTGAAGAATTAAGAGAAAACTCCCTGAAGCTTGCACAATTATTAATAGCTGTGGGACTTGACCCAGATAAAAGTATTCTTTTCATGCAAAGTCATGTTCCTGAGCACTCTCAACTTGCGTGGCTTATGGAATGTACAGTCAGTTTTGGAGAGCTAAACAGGATGACTGCTTTTAAAGATAAATCTGGGCGAAATGAGTTTATTTCTGGTGGATTATTCACATACCCAGCGCTTCAAGCCGCTGATATTTTATTGTACGACACCGACCTAGTCCCAGTTGGAGATGACCAGAGACAACACATTGAGATAACTCGCGATATTGCTGAGCGGTTCAATAGCAGATTTGGGAATACGTTTGTTGTGCCTAAGCATGTTATTCCACCAGCGGGAGCTCGAATTATGGACCTTCAGCACCCCGATAGAAAAATGTCTAAGTCAGAAACGTCACCTGCTGGGACCATCAGCGTGCTTGAAGATCATGATTCGATAACTAAAAAAATCAAGCGCGCCGTTACCGATAGCGATGGAGAGATTCGTTTCGACTCGAACCTGAAGCCAGGTGTTTCTAATCTTCTGTCTATTCTAGCTGCGGCAACATCATCGACACCTGAAGAAGTCGCCACAGGATATAGCCGCTATGGGGACTTAAAAATCGACACAGCTGAAGCTGTTATTGAACTTTTGCGTCCGATCCAAGTGAAGTTTCGTGAACTTGAGTCAGATCCAGCTGAAACGAACCGTTTGCTGAAATTGGGCAGCTCAAAAGCTCGAGAGATCTCTTCTGTGACTCTTGAACGAGCCATGACCAAGATCGGGTTGCTCAACGCCTAACTACTTTAAACCCCGAGCTCTAGCAGCATACAATGCTACCGCTAAGCTCGTCGCTACGTTCAATGAATCAACATTGTTTTGCATGGGTATTTTCGCAGTGCAGTCTGCCACAGAAAGTGAATTTGTTGTTAATCCATGGCCTTCGGAACCAATAATAAACGCTAGAGGCTGACAAGGCGATTTGAGGACTGCTTCTAAAGTCCGGGATTTCGGGTCGGGCGTTAGCGCAACGGTTTGAATGCCTTTTCGGTTTAAGTTAATAATAGTTTCGGGCATTGAACGTATCTGTGCATGCGGGACAGAAAATACTTGCCCCATAGAAACACGGACTGCGCGCCTATAGAGAGGATCACATGATTGAGGGTCGAAAAGAACCGCATCAACTCCGAAAGCAGCTGCGTTTCGCATGACCATACCCATATTGGTTGGATTCTGAACGCTTTCCGTCAATACAGTTAATTTAGCTTCTTTGGTAACATCGTCGGGGTCATTCTGAGGAGGACGACGAAATGTGGCTATTGGGTCTTTTAGGTTAGGTCTGCCAGTTATCGCCTCTAAAACAACCGGAGAGCATCTAAAGAAATTGCATCCTTCAGGAATAGCCACCAGTCGAGAGTGATCAAATTTTTCACCGGCAATTAAAGTCAACAGTTCATGCCCGACTGCTGAAGCTCTGTTGATGACTATGGCTCCCTCTCCAATAAAATAGGGGGCCATATCACCTCCTTCTTTTTCGCGAAGTTGTCGAAGCTTATGGTTGCTCAATCCTATAAAGTCTGCGATTCTTTCATCATTAGGGCTATCAATATAGAACTCGTTCATACACGGTCCGCTCTTGACAACGTAGCGAAAAGGGAAGGTTCTAATGTTGATTCGTCCAGTCTCTTGTGGTGGTCACGAGCCCAAGCGATTGCGATCTTGTTACTCTCAGCTTCATCAAGAAGTGCTGCACCTATTTCAGGGTGCTGAACATAGACAGCAATTCTGTGCTTTATAGAACCTGACCTGTCTCTACTCCAGTCATCAACTCGAGATAACCCGGCAATTGCGGCAACGCAAGTAGCAAAAACTCTGCCAAAAATTCCAAATCCTGACTCAATCTTACCTATGTCGTGCAAAGCACTAGCGATAACTATGTCGGGCTCAAGAGGCGCATCTGCCAAAGTGAATAATTTCTGCACATTTCTGTAACTGTGTTTCTTATCTACTCTGCTCTGAGCATTAAAGAGGATCAGTTCTTTTGGATTCAGCAGAGTAGTGAATTCCAGCGCTTGACGATCTTTTCTGGCTGGAAGGAAAGAGAAGATGAATCTTTTTATCAAGTGTTTAACCGAACCGAAATGAGATGATGTCATTTCAAAGCTCTTGGATGCGCTGATCTATATGCCTCAATCAACCTACGAGACGAGATCTTGGTGTAAATCTGGGTCGTACTAATGCTGGCGTGGCCAAGAAGTTCTTGAACTGTTCTGATGTCGGCTCCGTGTTCAAGCATATGGGTTGCGCAACAATGGCGGAGAGTGTGCGGTGACAATTTAGAGCCTAGTCCGACTTGAGCTCCATATTTTTTTACGACACCCCAACCACCTTGCCTGGTGAGACGACCGCCTCTCCTATTAAGAAAAATAGCTTCACTATCATTTCGGGACTTCCACATCTCAGGTTCAAGCAAGCCCCTGCCAGAAGGCTCCAACCAGTCCTTCAAGGCTCGCATCGCAAATGTTCCTAGAGGTACGATACGTTCCTTGTTTCCTTTCCCTAAAACTTTGAGAAGCTTCTCTGCGTAATCAATGTCGCCAAGTGAAAGGCTCACAACTTCGGTGATCCTTGCACCTGTTCCATAAAGTACTTCTAAAATAGCTCGGTCTCGCCTGGCGATTGGATCTTCGCCTTCAACGACTGATAGGAGCTCATTCACTTCTTCTACGCTTATTGCCTTTGGTAGTCCTTTGGGAACTCGAGGTAGTTCAACGTTTTTGCTGGGATTGTCATTTCGGAGACCTTCAATAACCATGAACATGTAAAGCGAACGAACTGACACCATTGTGCGAGTGACCGTTGCATCGGAGTAGCCAATATCTTGAAGACCACGCAAGAATCGGACAACTTCGGTTTCGCCTAGCGTTTCGATTGATAATTTGCACCTGTTGACCCAATCAGAGAATTTTTTTAAATCCCTTTCGTACGCAACAAGAGTTGTGTCAGCTCTTCCTTTCTCTACTCTCATCCACAATAAAAAATCGGCTATGGCGCTATCACCATTGTTCAATTTATCGACCATTTAGGTATTGGATAGCTAGCGATATCCCGATGATCGTTTTTGCATCAATAATTTCCCCCGATGAGATAAAACTTGTCGCTTCCGAAAGTGAGACTCTCTCAATTGACATGTATTGTTCTTCAAGCCCTTGCCTATCATCAACAACCTCTTCGCAATCTAGAGCGAGGTAACAGTAGGAGAACTCGTCGCAAAACCCAGGACTGTTATAAAATTGTGCAAGTTCCACCAAGTTCTGAGTTGATAAACCAACTTCTTCTTGCAATTCTCGATGCGCAGTTACGTCTGGTGGCTCTCCTTCTACATCTCTTTTCCCAGCGGGAATTTCTAAAATGTGATTATCAGTCGCTGGTCTAAACTGCCTGACCATAACAACTTCCGATTCTATAATCGGCACGATGCAGACGGCTCCAGGGTGACGTGTTATTTCTCTCACTACCTGTTCCCCATTTGGTCCTACAAAATTTGACTCATAGACGGATGTTATTTTTCCTTCAAACTTAAGCCGGTCATTTTGTAATTTGAATTCAGGCATTATGTTCTCAGCGTATAGATTGCGCTTCATCAATCTTTATTAATTGTGGATTGCGTCCCGCTGCTCTTACAGCAACTGCGGAGATGAATGCTTCAAACAATGGTGCTGGGCGGTCCGGCCTACTTTTAAATTCTGGATGAGCTTGTGTCCCAACCCAAAATGGATGCGTCGGTAATTCAATGAATTCCACGAGTCGCCCGTCTGGGCTTTCTCCTGAACATACAAAATCGCTTTCATCAAATCGTTGCCTATATTTCGGGTTGAACTCATACCTGTGTCGGTGGCGTTCTGAAACAACTGTTTTGCCGTATGCAGACGCTACTTGAGAACCCTCGACAAGTTCAGCTACGTAAGCGCCCAAACGCATCGTTCCGCCCATATCGGTTACCTCGCGCTGAGATTCCATTAGATCAATGACTGGATGCTGGGTAATGGGATTAAATTCAGTTGAATGGGCACCAGATAGCCCCAACACATTTCGGGCATATTCAATCGTCATTACTTGCATTCCCAAACATAAACCAAGGCAGGGTATTTCATTCAGCCGTCCGTATTCAACTGCAGCAATTTTCCCTTCGATACCTCTTTCGCCGAATCCACCAGGAACGACAATTCCATCGAGATCTTTGAGGCGCCCCGCAACCAATAATCCCTCGACATCCTCTGCTTGTATCCAATCAATCTCAATATTTGTTCCGGCATGAATACCAGCATGATTTAATGACTCAACTACAGAAAGATAAGCGTCAATTAAAGTGACATACTTCCCTATTAGGCCGACTCTTACCGAACCCGAAGCCGACCTAACTTTTGCGACTAGCGTTTTCCATTCTTGTAGATCTGGTTCAGGAGAAGAGATCTGGAGAATATCACACAAGAAGTCATCAAGTCCCTCCTCATGAATGACTAAAGGAATTTCATATAATGAATCTGCGTCCGCGGCATTCACGACGCCTTTAAATGGCACATCACATAGATTTGAGATCTTCCTCTTTAAATCATCATTTATCGGTTCTTCACTTCTACACACTATTGCATCAGGCTGAATACCTCGGCTGCGGAGTTCCGTAACTGAGTGCTGAGTGGGTTTAGTCTTCTGCTCCCCTGAAGGGCCGATAAAGGGAACTAGAGTGACGTGCACATAGCAGACATTCTCACGTCCGATGTCCAAACGAAATTGGCGAATAGCTTCGAGAAACGGAAGAATCTCGATGTCTCCTACTGTCCCTCCGATTTCGGTTATTACAACGTCAACATCGTCTTGCGATAAGGAGGAAATGCGTTGTTTAATTTCGTCGGTAATGTGCGGAATTACCTGAACAGTTTTTCCTAGGTAATCCCCTCGGCGTTCAGATGCGATAACGGAGGAATAAATAGAGCCAGTAGTAGCATTTGAGCCACGCGAGAGGTTCACGTCAATGAAGCGCTCATAGTGACCTAGATCAAGATCTGTCTCTCCTCCGTCGTCTGTGACGAAGACTTCTCCATGTTCATACGGGTTCATCGTTCCAGGATCAACGTTCAAATAGGGGTCAAGTTTCTGCATAGTAACCCTTAGTCCCCTAGACTTAAGCAATCTACCGAGCGCTGAGGCAGTTATCCCCTTACCGAGAGAACTCGCTACTCCACCTGTCACAAAGATATGTTTGCTCACGGGACTCCATCTTAACGGTGTCTTTCCATCTCGCGTTGGATAATTACATTAAGTCTTGAGAATGCGCGGCATTTTCAAGTAATTCAAAGGCATGCTTTTGAGCATTCTTGCTATCAGGTGATCCTGATAACATTCTTGATATTTCAACGACTCGTTGATCACTATCTAATGACTCAATCGTGATACAAGGGAGCCCCTTACTCTCTTTCTTTGTTACTTTAATATGCGTATCAGCATATGAAGCCACTTGGGCGAGATGGGTGACCACCATGACTTGCCTATCATTAGATAATTTTTTTAAACATTTTCCGACTTCCAAAGCAGTCTGACCACCGATTCCCGCATCGACTTCATCAAAGATAAGGGTTTCTGGATCTGTTGAGAGTACAAGCCTTGCCGCTAATGTTGTTCGTGCTAACTCGCCGCCGGAAGCAACTTTGTTTAACGGCTGCAATCCTTGACCGCGATTAAGAGAAACGTTTATCTCAACTTTCTCCCCAGCATGTCCACTTACTTGGAACTCAACTTTTCCCTCCGGAAGAGACAATTCATGAAGGTAAGATTCTATTTCCTTTGCAATTTCTGGGGCTGCTTTCTTCCGTAAAACGCCAACTGCTTTCTCCTCAATAGCTAGGTCCTTTTTAATACCTTCAAGCTTCTCTTGCATACCTTTCGACATCTGATCCGCATTCTCAAAGTTCGATATTTCTTTAGTGATTTGATCATGCTTATCCAAAACATCTTTTAGCGTATCCCCATATTTCCGTCGTATATTTTGCAATAAGGCTATCCTCTGCTGAACTTCTTCAAGGCGCTGTGGATCTACATCAATTGACTCTGCAAAATTTCTAGCCTCGCTTGCAATATTTGTCATAACATCAATCAGATCAGTCACTTTTTCCTCAAAGCCCTGCAACGATTGCTTCCCCCTAATATCTTGTAGTAACTTTCCTAGTTCTTCGATCAATGAACTCTCTGCCTTTAAAGTTTCCGAAATTCTCATACTAAGAAATTGATTACCAGTAGCATCTGCAAGAAGATTTTCAGATTTTTTAAGTTGCTCTTCCTCATCAGCACTCTCAATTTGAAGTTGCGATATTTCGTGTTTTTGAAATCGCAAGAATTCTAATTCCTGTCGGAAGTCCCCTTTTCCTAGAATTTCTTGTAATGCATTCTCGACGTCGCTTTTATCCTTTTGTAACGCTTTTAGAGTGGTGAGGTCAATCTTGGCAAACCTATCAAGTGCTTTTCTTTGCTCTACTGATTTTTCCAGTGATGTATGACCGTGTTGACCGTGAATTTCAATCAAGTTTTCTGTAATCTCGGAGAGGGCAGAAACTGTTGAAATTGAACCATTGATATACGCCCTTGAACGCCCATCTTTAGGAACTGCGCGCGAAATTACCAATTCATCATTCCCAATCATATATCTGGCATCTACACGAGCTTCTTCTCCAAATGGACCGATCAAGCCGGAATCAGCTCGCTGGCCTGTAAGTAGTTGCAACGCTGTAACGATAAGGGTCTTTCCTGCCCCTGTTTCACCGGTTAAAGCTGTCATCCCAGAAGAGAAAATTAAGGACGCGTCTTCGATAACACCCAGATTCCTAACATGCATTTCAACTAATTTTGCTTCTCTCGAGGAAGTGGATTGAGGGACTTCAGTCATTTAGCGTTCTGTGCCTTTACTTATCGGTCCGATAGGCCAAATTTTTCCTTGAGTGCTTGATGAAAATTGCTTCCCTCGAATGAAACTAGTTGAGCAGGTTTAACTGCCGTCTTGCATGTAATTGAATCATTTAGTTTTAAGCTTCCGGTGACATTTCCATCAACTGCAAACGAAGCCTCACAATCAGGCAAAACAGATATTTTAAGTTCATCGTCTGGAGAAAGAACGAGCGCTCTATCAAATAGTGAGTGAGGAGCAACTGGTGTAAGGAGTATCGCTTTATGCATAGGGTCAATTATCGGTCCGCGAGCTGACATCGAATACGCAGTTGACCCAGTAGGTGTTGCAACAATCAATGCATCCGTGGCATATGAGGTGAAGAACTCTCCATTGATTTCAAGCGCTAACCGAACTGTCTTTCCGGGGTCAACCTTTTCGACCACTACCTCATTTAAGGCATATAGCGGACCATTTGTATTCGCTGTCATGATTTCTAGCCTCATTCGTTGCTCAAGATAGAAATCACCATCTAAAAACTGGTTGATCCTCTTGTGAGAAAGATTTGGCTCCACACCCGAGAGATAGCCCATACGTCCAAAGTTAATCCCGAGAACTGGGACCTCTTGGTCGCTAACTGCTTTAACAGTTCGCAGAACTGAACCATCACCACCCAATGCGATAGCTAATTCGAAATCATTTGTGATCTGATTTTCCTCAATCGCAAGGTCAATTCGTCCAATAGCAGTCGCTGATTCAGGCGAAAAATAGCAATCAACTCCAATTCCTTCAAGCCACTTCAAAAGCTCTTTACCATGCTCGATGGCTTCAGGACGCCTCGTATTGATGTACGAGATAAAGCGAGTCATACACTTATCGTAGGCTTATTCGCTTAGTTAAGCACTAATGAAACCCTGAATTTAGACTATTTGAGAATATTTAATACTCTGAATAGGGAATTGTTTTGAGATCAGAAGAAAAAACTCTTTATTACCAGCCTTGCCCGGCAGTGGTGACACTGTAATATCTTGTACGTTGCCTCCATTTTGAGAAGCTGAATCGGTGATTTCATTTAGAGCCCTTATCCAAATATTCCGGTCCTTTATGACTCCCTTAGATTTGCTTGCCTCCAGCCTTGTCGCTTCAAATTGCGGCTTTACTAATAGTACGATCGAAGCACTATGATCTGCCAACGCCAAGATATTCTTCATCACTGTTTTAAGAGAAATAAAACTTAGATCAGCAACGACAATATCAAATGTTTGGTCAAGGGAGTCGTTAGGGATAGCTTTGACATTTGTTCGTTCTAGGATAGTAACACGTTTGTTAGATTGTACTTTTTCGTGAAGAAGCCCGTATCCAACATCTACACACGTGATATCTCCCGCCCCAAGTTGCAACAAACAATCTGTAAAGCCACCAGTAGATGACCCAATGTCAATACAACTTTTACCCTCTGCCGTTATATTGAACGAATGGATAGCATGCATCAGTTTTTCTCCTCCCCGACTTACAAACTGCTTGGGGGCAGGAACAATTACTATGCTGTCAGATGTTTTAACTAATTGATTATCCTTAAGCGCAAAACTGCCGTTTACCTTAACACGATGTTCAACAATAAGGTTAGAAACCTCTTCGGTGTCGGTCGCCAACCCTCTACGGATAAGTTCGTTATTTAATCTAGATCGTGTGATAGGTAAAGAATAGCTTAATCAACTATCCAAGTAGGTTGAGACCTGAGAAGTTCGCCAATATCCCCTTCACCATTTTGCTCTTTTGCGATTTCAATCTGCTGATTAACATTTTTTGAGTATTCAGGTCTTTTAACTTCACGGAAAACACCCATTGGCGTGGGTTCGTATGGGCCACTTGCTAGCCGAGAGAGAGCGAAAGCAACGCTTGGGTTCTCAGAACCTTCATCATGAACGATTAATGCACTTTCACCAACATCTGCGACTTTAACAATCTGGGCATTACCTGAGTGATCTGAGATAACTCCAAATTCATTATCGACACCGAAACGAATTGCCTCTCCATGCGTTAGTTGGATGATCATTGAATCTCGTTTATCTTTTTTAGTAATAGCTCCAAACGCTCCGTCGTTGAAGACGTTGCAGTTTTGATATATCTCTACTAGTGAAGAACCTCGGTGGGCATGCGCTCGCTTGAATGTTTCCTGCATGTGCTTTCTGTCCATATCGTGTGTCCTCGCAACAAACGTAGCCTCAGCTCCTAAAGCAATACTCGCAGCATTAAAAGGTTGGTCTATGGAACCCATTGGTGTTGATTTTGTTATTTTGCCTACTTCGCTAGTTGGAGAATATTGCCCTTTCGTTAAGCCGTAGATTTGGTTATTAAAGAGAAGAATAGTGAAATCTATATTTCTTCTCATTGCGTGGATCAGGTGGTTTCCTCCGATTGACAACATATCTCCATCCCCCCCTATCACCCATACATCAAGCTCTGGGCGAGAGATAGCTAGCCCAGACGCAACTGCTGGAGCTCGTCCATGTATGGAGTGCATTCCATAGGTGTTCATGTAGTAAGGGAACCTTGCGGCACAACCGATTCCTGAAATAAAGACAGTATCTTCAGGACGTCCATCTAGTTCAGGAAGCATTAGTTGCATTGCTGTGAGTACGGAATAGTCTCCACACCCGGGGCACCAACGAGGTTCCTGATCACTTGTCCAGTCGGCTTTAGTAGTTGCTGGAGCTGGGGCGGAAGCTGTGTCAGTCATATTATCCCTTATTTCTTTCCGAGAGCTACCAGAATCGTTTCGTGCAGCTCAGTTGTTGTAAATGGTTGTCCTTGCACCTTGTTCAATGATTGAACGTCTACAAGATATTCAGCGCGTAGGAGTTTAGATAACTGACCCATATTCATTTCTGGACAAATAACTGTCTTGTACTGAGAAAGCACTTCTCCTAGGTCTTTCGGGAATGGGTTTATATGGATGAGATGAGCATGAGCTACTTTGTGCCCTTCATTGCGCACTTGCTTTACTGCGCTTGCTATCGCACCCCATGTGGATCCCCAGCCGATCATCAAAACGTCTGCGTCGAGGTCACCTTCTACCCAAGTTGGCGGCATATCATTGGCTATGTTATCAACCTTAGTTTGCCGAATATCCGTCATCTTCTGATGATTAGACGGATCATAAGAAATGTTTCCAGTACCATCTTGTTTCTCGATTCCTCCAATTCGGTGCATCAAATCAGGTGTACCTGGAATAGCCCACGCTCGAGCATAAGTTTCTGGATCACGCTTATAAGGCCAAAAATGATTGTTTCCATCTTCGTCCACATGGTTTGTTTCTGTGGTGAAAGTAGTCGATATATCTGGCAATGAGTCGACATCAGGAAGCTTCCAAGGCTCAGAACCATTTGCTAAGTACCCATCTGAGAGAAGCATCACTGGAGTACGATACTTTAAAGCGATTCGACAAGCTTCAATAGCAACATGGAAACAGTGACCTGGACTATATGGTGCGATAACTGGTATCGGGGATTCCCCATGACGGCCATACATTGCCATTAGGAGATCTGAGGCTTCAGTTTTAGTAGGCAGTCCCGTGGACGGGCCTCCTCTCTGAATATCAACAATTACAAGTGGAAGCTCAAGATTAAAAGCTAAACCTATAGCTTCTCCTTTGAGGGCGACTCCAGGACCACTCGTAGTTGTCAAAGCTAAGTCTCCACCAAATGAAGCTCCAATAGCTGAAGCTACGGCTGCTATTTCGTCTTCAGCTTGAAATGTTTGGACACCGAAATTCTTATGCTTGGCAAGCTCATGGAGTATGTCGGAGGCTGGGGTGATCGGGTACGAGCCGAGGAAAACTGGCCTTTGGGATAGTTTGCCTGCTGCGACAAGGCCCCAAGACAAAGCGGTATTCCCGTTAATATTTGTGTATTCGCCTGACTCCAATGCGGCTGGCTTAACTTCGTATGCGTAGTCAAAGGCTTCTGTAGTTTCTCCGTAAGCATGACCTGCTTTGAAAGCTGCGTTGTTAGCAGCAACGACTTGAGGGGATTTACCAAATTTCTTTTCGATCCAATCCAAAGTTGGCTCAAGTGGTCTTTGGTAAAGCCATGACACTAAGCCGAGAGCGAAGAAATTCTTTGACCGTTCAGCATCGCGAGGTTTTATCCCCTCAATCTCTTTACAAACTTCCTTAGTCAAGGATGTCATGGGTACTTCGAATAGTGTGTAACCAGATAATTCGTCTGTCTCAAGAGGATTTTCTTCATATCCAGCTTTTTTGAGATTTCTCTCCTCGAACGTGTCGCGGTTGACGATTATAGTTCCTGCTTCCTCAAGTTTGGATAGCTCTTTCTTTAGAGCAGCAGGATTCATAGCGACTAAAACATTGGGGGCATCACCTGGAGTGGTGATGTCATGATCAGATACTTGGACTTGAAATGCAGAAACTCCTGCAAGCGTTCCTTGAGGTGCCCTAATCTCGGCTGGGAACTCAGGAAGTGTCGCAAGATCATTCCCGAAAATTGCGCTCGCGCTCGTGAACCGTTCTCCAGTGAGTTGCATGCCGTCACCAGAATCTCCAGCAAACCGGACAATGATTCTGTTAACTTCTCTAATCTCTGGCTGTGAAATAGTATTTGCCACGGAATCCCCCTTGATCCCTACTTAATCGACATGTTGACGATAGTCGTATACTAACCCAATCATGATGACCCTTATAAAGATATAGGTGTGACATATTTCTCACCTGTCCAGATGCTGTGCAGAGTTATTCCCTATGGTCTAGTCTAAGCTCATTGTGATCAAAGAATGGACCTGTGGATGAACAGCGAACAATTAGAAAAAATTAGAACAGGGTCCGGTTTTATCGCCGCTCTAGATCAAAGTGGCGGCAGTAGCCCCAAAGCTTTGAAAGCATATGGAATCGAGGATTCAGAGTACAATAGTGATGACGAAATGTTTGACTGCATACATGAAATGCGAACACGAATCGTAACAAGCCAAAGTTTCACCGGAGCACGAATTCTTGGCGCAATCTTATTCGAAAATACTATGGATCGATCCATAGGCGGTGTGAGTTCGGCTGACTATCTATGGAACAATAAAAGTATTGTACCTTTTCTCAAAGTTGATAAAGGTCTCATGGATGAGAATCAGGGCGTTCAAGTCATGAAACCAATCGATGGTTTAGGCGCTCTTCTATCAAAAGCTATCGATAAACATATTTTCGGAACGAAAATGCGATCTGTTATCAAACTCGCTAACCAGAGCGGTGTAAACGCACTCGTGGATCAGCAATTTGAAATAGGGAACCAGATTCTTGAAGCTGGGTTAGTGCCAATAATCGAACCTGAAGTTGACATACATAGCCCTGAAAAATCCGCCTGTGAGGGACTAATGCGTGATGCTATTACCCGCAATTTAAGTAATCTCCCCGAGGGCCAGTCAGTAATGTTGAAGTTAACTCTTCCAGAAGAAGATAATTTTTACAAAGATTTCGTTAACGATAAGCGAATTTTACGCGTTGTTGCTTTATCTGGAGGATATTCCAGAATTGAGGCAAACGATCGAATGTCACGAAATAACGGAGTCGTGGCAAGTTTCTCTCGTGCATTGACTGAAGGTTTAAGTGCTCAGCAATCACAAAACGAATTTGATGACTTACTTGACGCATCAATTCAAACTATATTTGAAGCCTCGAACACCTAAAAATTAGGATAGTTGTCTATGGCGATCTGAGGCGTCAAGATACGATCCTGACTTTGAGGTAATCCACGAAAATAATTCTCTTGCTTTCACAGGCATTCCAGCACGGTCATACAAGTCGGCAAGTGCATATGCTTTACGCAAATGATGTTCTTGTGGTCGTGTAGGCGTTCGCCATCCCTTTTCTAAAATGTTTATTGCCTTTGGGTAATTTCCTTGATCGGCGAAACTATTTGCGTAGATAATTTTTCCCTCAGCAACAGTTTCAGCATCTGGTGAGACTTCAGCCAACTCATCCCAAAGGAATTTGACATCTGCCCACCTCTTTTCGCTACGATAACAGTCCATTAATATTGGATGTCGTTCAGTTGATTGGGCTAAGGAGCGGAATTGTTCCAGAGAAAAAGCTGCTGTTTCGTAGTCGTTAATGCGATAACAAATTAAACCATGTAATTCCTGAACTTCTGATACGTTTGGGACTGTTCTTACCAATGGGGCTAATTTCTTCCTTGCTTCAGGGAATCGTTCTTGCTGAAAAAACATATCGGCTTCTTTGAGTCTTTTGTATGCTTTCTGTCCTCGAGCAGAACCAAGTACTTTTCGAAGGCTAGCGTTTACATCTGAGTTAGAATTTCTCCGTTGTGCTAATGGCTTACGTTTGTATGGTTTTTTTAGGGAAGATTTTTGGGGTTTCGGTTCTTTTCTGCTTTGCTTAGAATTTGCTCGTTCCAAAGCTGCTTTCGCTTCTGCTTGTAACTCACGTTTTCGCGCATCACGCTGATCTCTTCTTTGAGCACGTTCTTCTCTTAAGCGCAGAATTTCCTCGTCTTCATTGTCCTCTTTTTGTTCATGAGGTCTTTGAGATTCTTCTTCGGATGCTTTGATATCGTCATGATGGACTCGCAGGACTCCTTTTCTGGCTAACCCTCCCCAATTCTGGTTTCCAGGTATAGGGTCCATTACATCGTTTTCTAGTCGTTTCGGCTTATCTTTTGTGTACTTCCTAGGGGCTCCACCACTCTTTCTATTCCCACTGCTCTTAGCAGAGTTCCTAGTTGAGTCATTCTTGGGTGGCCTTTTTCTGGATGGGCGGGAATTTTGATTGCTTCTTTTGGACGAATTCATAGCGGGTCAAGCCTACAACCCATCTGCGCAAATGGGGTAACGAATGAAAAATTAAAGTAGCGGGTCTTACGACCCGCTACTTATCGAAAATCCGGCGGCGACCTACTCTCCCGGGGACTCTCGTCCCAAGTACC
>CETY01055642.1_pt1 | contig 130799 bp, 131 predicted proteins | sample 361551 | NCBI WGS metagenome assembly CETY01 (sample SAMEA2623135, study PRJEB7988) | marine metagenome | biome: marine biome (ENVO:00000447); feature: deep chlorophyll maximum layer (ENVO:xxxxxxxx); material: "saline water (ENVO:00002010), including plankton (ENVO:xxxxxxxx)" | depth 45 m | reverse complement strand
TTTTTTTTAAATTACACTGTTGTAACCGAACACTTGTTCGCATATAATAGAACATGTGTTCGTAGAACTAATGTTCGCCGAACAATTGTTCGTTGTCAAGTAATACTGACAAAAATGTCACACGTGCCTGAAAGGATGTAATTATGCAACCGAAATTAAACTTCCACCCAGTATTTGAAACAAATTCTTTAGATCAGAATTACACGAGCCTTTCTCACTGCATTTATGAAGCCAAAGTAAGTAATGAGTTCCCCAGAAATAACCTAGTTACTGCCACAAATATGCCTACAAGCAAATATTTTGGGATTCGAAGAATTCTGACCGGGCTTTTGCTTGTAGTAATTGGTGCGTTGATGTGGACAGTAGTCACCCATGTTGCCGGACTGAACACAGATCAAGTAGGAGCTGACCTATCTCCCGACGCTCCACAAGAGATTTACGTCGTTCAGTCCGGTGACACACTCTGGTCAATAGCAATGGGATTAGATACTGACGGAGACCCCAGAGACACAGTCGATAAACTAGCTGGTTTGAATGGGGGGAGCGATCTTTATATAGGTCAACGGTTAGTCGTAGGAAATTGATAAATAATTTGAAAGAGTCAACGATTAGCGAGACTTTTCTGAATTCCTCGGTTTCTTAAATACCTACTAAATGTAAACCCGTTAATTTCTATCTTCCTAACTTCCTCAAAGTGTCCGGATGGATAGCTTTTATCGGTTGTGACGATAGCACTGTCAAGGTCATCGGAATAGAAGGGGCTGAAAGTGATACAAAGCTCATCAAAGAGGTCTGCAGCCACCAATTGTTTATTGATCGAAGGCCCGCCCTCGACCAGTACGATTTGTCCTCTTTGCATTGTTAATTTATCAATACCCTCCCGGAAATCTACACGCTCCTTACCTGCTGAGATAATTTCATACCTTTCTAAAAGTTTGGTCTTTTCCGCATCACGAGAAGATTCTGATGTAAGAAGCGTAGGGGAATATGTATCCGATGAGAAAAGAGGTGTTTCTCGATTAATTTTTAAACTATTGCTCACGACAGTGATACGAGGAAGTAAGCGCTTTCCTGATAATTTACGCTCTTCTATTTCCTCTTCTGTCAGCCTTGGCGGCTTGTACTGCTCATCGTGGACAGTCCTCAGCCCGACCAAAATGAAATCAGAAAGGCTTCTAAGTGTTCTAAAGAGTGCCTTATCTTCATCTCCGCCTAACTGTCCGGAAAGCCCCTTTCTAGTGGCTAAGCCATTTGAAGAAGCAATCATATTTAACATCACCCAAGGACGCCCATCTTCATGAATTCTCGTATCAGTTCGATAAAGCTCCGTAAGTTTGGTTATATCAGATGTAATGGCACTTACTCCTGTTCAGCCTGTGGAAAAGACCCTATTATTTCCACAAAGAAATCCCCATTGAATTCCTATAGTAATCCACAGACCACCTTAGCTAGATTACCTTACAGTGACGGATCTAAACGCCTATTGGTGGAATGTTGGCAGAATGAGAATGCAAAATATAGTATTGGCTATTGGCTGTATTCAGGTCTGCTTGGGAGTTCTGCAAATCAATATTGACCGTAAGAATTCTCAACCTATCTGTGGAGCAGGTCCGTCACAACATCCGCAAAACGACAATAGTGATAAGGGATAAATTATTATGAAAGAGGTAAATGACTCACCATCAATAGGTTTCAGTCGACGACTGACTGATGGACAAAGAACCCCTTTCGATTTAGTTAAATGGGGCACTCGAGATATAGCAATCACCAATTGGCAGGATGGTTCAATCGCTTTCGAGCAAAAGAATGTTGAGTTTCCAGTTGATTGGTCCTTGAATGCTAGCAATATCGTAAGCCAAAAGTATTTCTGGGGTTCAGAAGGTAGTGAGGGGCGAGAAACATCCTTAAAGGATTTATTGAATCGTGTCGTCAGCCAAATAGTAAATTGGGGAGAGAAGGAAGGTTATTTCACCAGCATTGATGAGAAAACCGTTTTCGCTGAAGAATTAACTGCATTACTAGTTCTTCAAAAGGCATCCTTCAATTCACCAGTTTGGTTCAACATAGGAGTGTCTGATGTTCCTCAACAAAGCAGTGCTTGCTTCATTCTTTCTGTTGATGACACTATTGACAGCATTCTAAATTGGTATGTTGAAGAAGGAAAAATTTTTAAAGGCGGATCGGGCTCAGGTGCAAACTTGAGTCGAATCCGAGCTAGTATCGAAGAAATTTCTGGTGGCGGGACTCCAAGCGGGCCAGTCAGCTTCATGCGAGGTGCTGATGCTAGTGCTGGGACTATCAAATCAGGAGGGACCACCCGACGAGCAGCAAAAATGGTCATGCTAGATGTTGACCATCCTGATATTGAAGAGTTTATATGGGTTAAAGCGACGGAAGAGAAAAAGGCGCGTGTACTAACTGACGCAGGATTTGATATGGGAATTGACGGGAAAGATCTCTTTTCTTTGCAGTATCAAAATGCTAATAACTCTGTTCGAGTATCTGATGAGTTTATGGAGGCAGTTAGCAATGATGATGATTGGGAGCTTAAGGCCAGAACAACAGGGGAAGTAGTAAAGACCGTTCGAGCAAGAGACCTGTTTGCACAGATTGCCAAGGCATCATGGGAGTGTGCAGATCCTGGTATTCAATTTGATACAACTATCAACCGTTGGCATACAACTCCTGTAAGTGGTCGTATCAATGGAAGTAATCCCTGTAGCGAATATGTTCATTTGGATAATTCAGCATGTAATTTGAGTTCGCTGAATCTCTTAAGTTTCTTGACTGACGATAACGAATTTGATGTTGATGGATTCAGGCATGCTGTGCGAATAATGATCACTGCTCAAGAAATACTCGTATCGCCATCGGACTATCCAACAGAGACAATAGGGCAGAATGCGAGAAAATTCCGGCAATTAGGCCTTGGTTACACGAACCTAGGAGCGTTGTTGATGGCTCTGGGATTAGCGTATGACTCCGAGGATGCAAGAAGTTTAGCAGCAGTAATCACAGCGATAATGACTGGTGAAGCATATAAAACATCGGCGCAAATTGCCGCACGGTTGGGGCCATTTGAAGGGTATGAGTTGAATAAAGAAGCGATGTTGGCGGTGCTAAATTCTCATAGAGAAGCAATCAGCACTATCACCATAAATGAGGCAATTCATCCTTCATTGCTTGCAGCTGCGGTTGAGGTCTGGGGCAATGTTATTCGATTTGCTGAACTAAATGGTGTTCGGAATTCGCAAGTTTCAGTTTTGGCGCCGACCGGAACAATAAGTTTTATGATGGATTGCGATACTACTGGAGTCGAACCAGATCTTGGCTTAAAAAAGACGAAAACTTTAGTTGGTGGAGGAACGATGTCTATCGTCAACCAAACCATACCAAGGGCTTTAGAAACTTTAGGGTACGACTTGATACAACGACAAGAGATAATTGAATGTATAGAGAAGACCGGAAGTGTCAAAGAAGCACCTCATTTGAAAAAAGAACACCTAAAAGTCTTTGCATGCTCTATGGGTGATAATTACATTGAAGCGATGGGGCATATACGAATGATGGCCGCAGTCCAGCCCTTTCTTTCAGGGGCTATCTCAAAGACTGTTAACCTCCCTCAATCTGCAACCGTAAGTGATGTCCAAGATTTGTATCAAGCCGCATGGGAAACCGGTATCAAAGCGGTTGCAATCTACCGGGATAATTGCAAGGTTGCTCAACCTTTAACTGTAGATAGTTCTGATCAGGATTTATCTGTTGAGATTGCTAGAGCGGTTGGATCCGATATCACTCGCCCAAGAAGGGAACGATTGCCTCGCTCACGTTCCAGTAAAACTTTTGAGTTTCGTGTTGCTGACTGCAAGGGGTTCGTAACTGTAGGAGAATATAACGATGGACGACCCGGAGAGATATTTATCCGAGTAAGCAAGCAAGGAAGTACTCTCGCAGGAATTATGGATGCCTTTGCAATGGCAGTTAGTCATGGTTTGCAGTACGGAGTTCCTTTGGATGCTTATGTGTCCGCATTCGTTGGTATGCGTTTTGAACCAGCAGGAATTACGGACGATCCCGAATTGAGAATTGCTTCAAGTCTTATTGACTATCTCTTCCGTAGATTGGCTGTAGAGTATCTTCCTCTTTCAAGGCGACAATCATTAAATATCGCAACTACAGATGAGAGGACACAGCCGACTTTGCCTGGTATCGAAGAGGTAGCAGAAGCATCTGCTAAGCAGGTTAATATCCTTCCTGACCCTCCTTCAAAGGAGATTGACGTGGAGGATTCGTATCTTAACTATGATGCTCCATTCTGTATGCAATGCGGTACAGGCATGCAAAGGTCTGGAAGTTGCTTTACTTGTCAAAGTTGTGGGTCTACAAGTGGCTGCAGTTAGTTCTCTACCGTTCAACTTGGATAGCGGGCATTAGAGTAGCTGAAGATATCGGCAATCAAATACTTGATACCGTTAGCTGAAAGCAGGATAAACAGAAGCAGTTCTGTTGAAAATAGTACGCTAGAGTGCAGACATTGGTAAGAAGGAGGAGTAATGAGAGCAGCAATCCTAAGAGATGATAGCGGTTCGTTGGCAATTGAAGAGGTGGAAATTGACAAACCCGAACGAAACGAGATTTTAATAAAGACTGTTGCGTCAGGACTATGTCATAGCGACCTTCATTTCATTGATGGTAGTTGGTCTATGTTTTCAATGTATCCGATGCTCTTAGGTCATGAAGCCGCTGGAATTGTTCAAGCTGTTGGAGAAGATGTGGTCGGGATAAGTAAAGACGATCATGTTATTACGTGTTTGTCTATGTTTTGTGGTTATTGTGATCGTTGCCTTACTGGACATAGCTATATCTGTTCTCAACGTCAAGAGGTTCAAGCTCGTCAAGCAGGAGAACAACCTCGAATCACTGACCAAAATGGTGTTGCGGTAAATCAGTTTACAGGTATCGGTTCTTTTGGCGAAGAAATGCTGGTGCATCAAAATGGGGTAGTGAAAATAAGTAAGGATATGCCACTTGATAGGGCAGCCCTTGTTGGTTGTGGTGTTACAACAGGCGTAGGTGCTGTATTTAGAAGCGCAGAAGTTAAACCGGGGTCGACTGTTGCAGTCGTTGGCTGTGGTGGTGTCGGTATTTCGACAGTTCAAGGGGCTCACTTAGCAGGCGCTAGACAGATTATTGCAGTTGACTTAGAGCAACAAAAGTTAGATTGGGCCACGCAATTAGGAGCAACACATACTGTAAACCCAAATGATGGGGATCCGGTTGCACAAGTACTTGAACTTACAGGAGGTGGAGTCGACTATAGTTTTGAAGCTATCGGCTTGAAGCAAACTGCTGAACAAGCATATGGGATGATTCGCGCTGGAGGCTTGGCGACGATTATGGGTATGATTCCTCCAGGTGTGAATCTAGAAATCCCTGGAGCTGATCTATTCTTGTCAGCGAAGAGGCTACAGGGTTCAATCATGGGGTCAAATAATTTTAAAGTTGATATGCCTCATCTTTGTGACCTTTATTTAGGAGGGAGACTTAAGCTTGATGAAATGGTTTCGCGAACCATTACGTTAGAGGAAATTAATGATGGCTTTGATGCGATGAAGAACGGTGAAGTGGTCAGAGCAGTCATAGACTTCGGAACCTGACCTTCAGACAGCAGGATAAAAGATGACCGCCTGCCTTACGTTAGGAACAAAGCGACTCATTCTCCGGCCGTTTCGGGAAATAACAGTTGAAAACGCGATGTTGTAACTTGGAGAGGATTCAGCAGTTATTTTAGCTTCGAGAACTTAGGGATTGAATTAATTTAATCATCTCAAGGATTGCTGATGCTGCGGCGGATCCCTTATCTCCAGTTGAGCCATCGTGATCAATATAGGAAGTATCTGATCGTTGCAGGGCTTGCTCTAAAGTGTCCGTTGTAAGCACTCCGAAAGCTATGGGGATTCCGGTTTGTATACTTACTTCACGAACACCTCTTGCGCATTCTCCGGCAACAAACTCGAAGTGCGGAGTCCCTCCTCGGACTACTGCACCGAGAGTTATCAACCCATCTACAGCATTGCTCTTTGCAATAGCGTTACAGGCAAACGGAATTTCGAAAGCTCCAGGGACCCAATGGATATCAATACAGTCTTCCTGAATTCCTTCCGAATTGAGATAGGCCAAAGCGCCTTCAATTAGTTTTTGAGTAATTTCTAGGTTGAACTTTCCAGCTACAATTCCAATCCGTAGAGGTATTTGGCTCGCAGTATTTTTATTTTCAGTAGTCATATTATTGGTCCTTGGTAGTATTCTCATTGTGCATCAAGTGCCCCATACGTTCTTCTTTTGTCTTCAAATACCTCACGTTTTCGGGATTTAAGCCGCTTATTAAAGGTACGCGCTCAACTATTTCTAGGTTGTAGCCTTGTAAGCCACCATATTTTTTAGGGTTGTTTGTTAAGATACGCATTTTCTGGATTCCAAGGTCAGAAATTATTTGTGCACCGATCCCGTATTCACGAGAATCCGGTGAAAATCCTAAAGCGACATTGGCCTCGACCGTATCCATGCCTTCATCTTGAAGGGCGTATGCTCGCATTTTATGTCCCAGGCCTATTCCTCGCCCCTCGTGCCCCCTTAGATAGATAATTGCTCCACTTCTATTTTCTGATACAAGTTTCATAGCTAGATCTAACTGAAATCCGCAGTCGCAACGGAGTGACCCTAATACATCGCCAGTTAAGCATTCGGAATGTACTCGAACTAGAGGTGTTTCATCATTATCTAGATCTCCAAAGACAAATGCTAAGTGCTCTACCTCGTCTAAAGAACTTCTGTAAATATGAGCGGAGAAATCTCCGTACTTTGTCGGGATTCTTGCCGTTGAAAATCGTTCTACAAGTCGTTCGTGCCGATTCCTATATCTGATCATGTCTGCGATTGAGATGATGGGGATACTATGATTTTTTGCAAATTCCATGAGTTCAGGTAAGCGTGCCATGGTCCCATTATCAGAAACTATTTCACATAATACACCTGCTGGTGCTAACCCAGCCATTGTGGCCAGGTCAACAGCAGCTTCTGTATGCCCCGCTCTCTTTAATACTCCTCCAGCTCTGGCCCTCAAAGGAAAAACATGACCTGGTCTCGCAAAGCCACTAGCAGTGATCGCTCCATTTGCTAGAGCTTTGCAAGTCAACGATCTATCACTCGCAGAGATGCCAGTAGTAGTCCCCTCGGCGACATCTACAGAAATTGTAAAGGCAGTTCCCATAGCCTCAGTATTATTTGCCACCATAAGTGGCAAATGAAGAGAATCAGCTCTTTCATTCGTTATCGCACAGCACACAACTCCACTTGTGTGTTTTACCATGAATGCCATATCTTCATTAGAAACCGATTCGGCGGCAATAATCAGGTCCCCTTCGTTCTCTCGATCTTCATCATCTACTACAACCACGAATTTTCCCTCTGCGATTGCATCAATAGCTTCTCTTATAGTGTTTAGCTCAGGCATTTGAGTTTGTTTCCTTGTTGTAGTGTTCGAGTTGTCGTTCGATATATTTAGCGAGAATATCAACTTCAATGTTAACAATGTCGCCTTTGTTTTTCTGACTAAGGTTAGTCGCCTCCCAAGTGTGAGGAATTATCGCAACCGAGAATTTATTTGAAGCTACAGATGCGACTGTGAGACTAATTCCGTCTATGGCAATTGACCCTTTTTCGCATACATAACGTTCCCACTCGTTAGCTAAATCAAATTCGTATCTATAGGACCCGTCATCTTCATTTGAAACCTTAGAGATTGTGGTTGTCGAATCTACGTGACCTTGAACAATGTGGCCACCGAATCTACCATCAGAGTTGAGGGGCCTTTCTAGATTAACTTTGCTTCCTGCGACAAGAGTACCCAGGCTTGTTCGGTTCATTGTCTCGGGGACAGCATCTGCAGACCAAGATAGGTCATCATATTCCGTTACGGTCAGGCAACAACCATTCACAGCTATTGACGCTCCAATTGTAATATCCTCTAGAACAATAGAAGCTTGCAAACTAATTCTGACCCCAGAACCTGACGGAGTAATATTCTCTACAATTCCAACTTCTTCAATAATTCCCGTAAACATTAATCTCCTTGTACGTTGGGATAACAGGAGATTTAACAGGCTAATGCCCATATATTTAACCTCTCCCATCCGGACTATGACCGTCGGCTTTGGAATTTCACCAAATCAGTCAATTATAAAAAAGACTCGCGGGCTTGATGACTGGCATCTTTACCGCCGGCTGGGAGTTTCACCCGTTCCCGAGGACTATGTGGAGCACTAAAGTGCTATTTGGTTATTAATGTAGACCATTAATAACCAAATAGCAAGTTCCATCACTCAAGCTAAAGAGTGATTAAAAGATGGCGCGAGGTATCTCCCATTAGGGAAACTTTGATAGATCTTACTTTGAAAAACCATTCGTTTTCATCTCGATAAAATTCGTCAAAATAAGCTCCGGCAATAATTGGTTGGAGAGGGAAATCAGAAAGTTGCTGGAAAACAGTGTAATAAGACGTTCCGTAAGCGGATTCGCCATTGATTTTTAACTCAATATTCGAAGTTGCATGATGCGTTTTAGGAGTTCCATCTTCATAACACCGAGTGGTGTTTGCATACATTGATGAGATATCCACAGTTCCTGAAACTTCAGTGTCATTTATGCCATTAGAAAAGATAATTTTTCCGTTACTAAATAACTCTCCGATTCCTTCAAAATCTCCATCGTCTATAAGGCGAGCGTATTTGTAAATAAGGTTATTAATCTCCAGCTGGTCACTCATCTATGCAAATGGTAGTCCGAAACAAGCAGGGTGTCTCTAAGTCGCTACACTTAAATCACCTGAATGAATAAGGATAACCATAAATGTTGATGTCGATACCAAGTCCGAGTTCAGGGTCTTTTGATCTTGGTCCAATCACACTACGGATGTACGGGTTGATGATCGCTTTCGGAGTAATCGCCGCAGTTTGGTTAATGGGCAAGCGATTTGTCACAATCGGAATAAACCCTGACCATGCCTCAGGCATAGCAATGTGGAGTGTTCCTGCAGGTATCGTCGGAGCTCGTCTATACCACGTGATAACCGACTGGAGAAGATTTCAGGGAAATTGGAGCGAAGCTGTTCAAATTTGGAAGGGTGGCTTAGGAATACTAGGAGGAATTGTTTTCGGGGTTCTGGCTGCCATCACTTACTGTAAAAAAAATGAATTAGATATAAGAAAAGTTCTCGATGCTGTAACCCCGGCGATACCGCTGGCGCAATGTATTGGCAGATGGGGTAATTACTTTAATCAAGAACTGTATGGTCGACCAACCGATCTTCCATGGGGTCTTGAAATCAGGGAACAAAAGCGCCCAATAGAATATATTTCTGAGAGCAACTTTCATCCTACTTTCCTCTATGAATCCATATGGAACCTGCTCGTAGTTTTTGCTTTAATTAAGATCTCCAAATTAGATAAAGTCGCAAAAGGGTTGCTAATAGGGGTTTACTTCTCTCTGTATTCCATTGGAAGGTTATGGATTGAGGCTTTACGAATAGATGAAGCAAGTAAGTTTGCTGGCCTGAGGATCAACCTTTGGGTCTTCATGGTTGTTCTGATTACAAGTGCTTTAATTGTCCTCCTCACCACAAAGCAACAACCTAAAACAAGCACATCTGATTAGAACCAAGAATAGTCAGCAAGGAACTGCAGGGAATCACTGCACGATGCACCTTATTAAACTAACTTCAGAGATAGGCTTATGATTCCAGAAAACCCATACGAAGACAGATTTGAACGAACTTTTGCTTTTATAGATTTGTCAGGCTTCACTCACTTCACAGATGTTATGGGAGATAAAGCTGCCTTAGAAGAGATAAACACATTTAGGGCAATCGTTCGAGAAATAGCTTCAAGAAAAGGAATAAGAATTGCAAAGTGGTTAGGTGATGGAGCAATGCTCGTTGCCGTAGAACCAGAAACAGCTACCGAAGCAATCATGGAGATGCAAGGTCGCATGGGAGAAATTCACGATAACTTGTCAATGAGAGCAGGCCTTGCATCTGGAGCAGTCTTGATGGTAGATGGCGAGGATCACATAGGTAAGGCTGTAAATTTAGCCGCCCGGCTTTGCTCGCTGGCTGAATCTGCAGAAGTACTCGCTACCAAGGAAATGATCACAGCACTAATGGTCAATACACCTTCAGAGTCTGCGGGTGAGCGAAAGATTGATGGATTTGCGGAAAAGGTTGAAGTGGTGCGTTTAGGAATGACTGATTTCTAATCAATAAGAAAAACGAAATGACATCGCAACCAGACCTAATAACAATCATCAACCCTAATAGGAAATTGAAATGTGGCTAAAGATATGACGAACCGTGAGTGGGTAGACCTTGGAGTAGACCAAGAAATTATTACTTCCTTATTGGAAAGGGGTATCGCACAACCCTTCCCAATACAAGAATTAACAATCCCTGACGCCCTCAAAAACTGCGATGTCTGTGGTAAAGCAAAGACTGGTTCAGGTAAAACCTTGGCATTTGGAATTCCTACAATACAGAACCTTGCACAATCGGGCTCAGGAACAGTGCCTAGAGGATTGATCCTCGTGCCTACACGCGAACTAGCAACGCAAGTTAAAGAGGAACTAGATCCGTTATCCGTAGGAAAATCCCTAACCGTTGCAGCCATTTATGGTGGAGCTAATATCGATGAGCAAATTAAAGTAATTAACGGAGGTGTCGACATAGTCGTTGCAACTCCTGGTCGGATGATTGATCTCTTAGAAAGAGAAGAAATTACGTTGCAATCGCTTGAGGTCGTTGTACTTGACGAAGCAGACCGAATGGCAGATATGGGATTTCTCCCACAGGTTGAATGGATACTTCGCCGTGTAGAACGTAAGCACCAAACACTGCTATTTAGCGCAACATTAGATGGTGTAGTAAACACATTGATCCAACGTTATCAAGACGCACCTGTGATGCATGAGGTTGAAACAAAGGAAATAACTGTTGAAGAAATGACTCACCGGTTCTTGCATGTTCATGAGCGTGACAAGGTAAAGGTCGCCGCTGCAATTGCTCGTCCAGTTTCAAGAACTCTCATATTCTCTAATACCAAGGCTGGGTGCGACCGGCTTGTCAAGAAACTTCTAACTGAAGGAATACGTGCACAAGCAATACACGGAGACCTAAGGCAAAATATTAGAGAGAAAGCGTTAGACCGTTTTGCTACCGGTAAGTTGCCAGTTCTCGTCGCTACTGACGTAGCTGCACGAGGAATACACGTTGACGGAGTAGAAGTTGTTATACATTATGATCCGCCTTCAGACCACAAAACATACCTGCATAGGTCTGGGAGAACTGCAAGAGCAGGAACTGACGGCCTAGTTGTTACGTTGTCTTTGTGGGACGAAGAATTGATTGTAAAAAGGCTGCAAAAACGTGTTGGCCTTGATATCGAATTAGTAGAAATGTTTTCTAATGATCCCCGATTATCGGATTTAGGGGGGTGGACTCCCTGAGACATGGGAAGGCATGCCATTCCCAACAAATGTAATTAACAGGGATAAAGAATCGCATGGATAAGAGCCTTTTAGACTGGGTAAGTGAGCAGATTTCGCAAGGGGCGCAATCTCTAGAAATAACTGCGGCTGTAGCGAGAGCGGTTGCTGCGAATAGGAATCTTCCACTTAATGGATCTGAACCAGCTTTATTAAATATTGGGTCTTTGAAGGCCCCTGATGGTGTTATATATACTGCTGACATTATTGGCTCCGTTTATGAACAAAGCCTTGATGCTTCCACTAGAAGGCATGGAGGAGTTCATTACACCCCTTTTGAAGTTGCTAAGAAATTAGCAAGAATGAGTTTGAACGGACTTCCCGTTGGCCCTGTCTGTGATCCATCTGTTGGAGGCGGAGCATTTCTGCTCGCTGCGGGTGAGTATTTTCTTGAGCTTGGGGAGTCAACTTCTAGAATCATTGAAGAGTTGTTATGGGGAATAGACCTTGATCCGGGGGCAATCGAAGTTGCAAAAGCATCACTCTCAATTTGGGGTTCAGTAGAATCATGGATCCCTATAGGCAAGCATTTAGTTGTCTCGGACTCCTTGAAGAAAGGTATAGGGTCCTTTGAAGATCCTCCACAGGAAGGGTTTACCGCCGTTATAGGAAACCCCCCGTTTCAAAATCAACTTCAAGAGTCAACAGTTAGACCGCTAGAGGAAACACAAGAACTGAGAAAGAAATGGCAAGTAAAAGCTGGCCCCTACGCAGATACAGCAAGCTATTTTCTATTAGTTGCTTTATCATTCCTTGGTAAAAAGGCGAAATGTCTCTTAATACAACCCCAGTCAGTTCTCGCAACAGTTGATGCAGAACCCATACGTACAAAGGTCAAGCAAGAAGCTAATCTCGAAGGAATTTGGATTGGAGGACCCAATATTTTTGAAGCAGGAGTTAACGTATGTGCCCCTTTAATATCTAAGGGGTTCAGCTATGAACATGTACGAATTTGGACAGGAACCCAAATTGATGAACTTCCAAACCGGCTTGATGATAGAGACAATTGGGCGAGTGCTATAGCCATTGCTCAAGGCGCCCCCGCTATTAACCTTGAGGGAAATCATCTGGGAGAAATCGCTTCTGCAACCGCAGGGTTCCGAGATCAGTTCTATGGGTTAGCACCGCATGTAACTGAATATAAATCAGAGATGACCGACGTTGCTCCTTTGATTACAGTGGGAATGATAGACCCTTTACGAAACAGGTGGGGGTCTGCACAATTTAGATATGCAGGAAAATCATGGTTAAAACCGGTTGTAGATTTAAGGTCTCTTCTCAAACAGGATGAAGAGTTATACGAATGGGTTAAAGATCGTCTAAAACCAAAGGTCTTATTAGCTACTCAAACAAAAGTAATAGAAGTGCTCCCAGACCCCGAAGGCAAACTGATCCCTTCAACTCCAGTGATAAGTATTGAATGTGCCTCTCAAGATGTTTGGAAAATTGCATCAGCACTAAGTTCAGCCGCAATGAGTGCTCATGTCTTTTCAAAAGTTGCAGGTTCCGCTCTATCCTCAAACACCATAAAGTTATCTGCAAAACAAGTAAATGCGCTTCCACTTCCCTACGATTTGCAACGATGGGAACAAGCTTCCTATCACGCTCATCAAGTTTTCAATTCAAAAGCAAAAGATGTAGATCTAATCCAAAAAATGTCTCAGCAAATAAGTCTTGCATACGACTGTAGTGACACATTACTGGAAGATTGGTGGGCCAAACGATTGCCGAAATGGAGATAGCGTCTAAGTAAACGTTGGTGTTTTAGAATTTAGCTGATTCACTAAATAGAACATTAAGAGAAGTTCGTCTCGGCGAACTCGGCAACCTGGGAAAAGCACCCAAGGTGCTAACAGTCTTTAGACTGGTATGAGGCCTTAGACAAGGCAACAAAGTGTCTGAGTCAACTCAATAAAGCATCAAAACTTTTAGGGGACTTAAATGGCGTCAGCCAAACGAAAACAATCTAAAAAACTCAACTTAGATGTGATTGAAGGTGGGAATGGCGCTGTGGAAGCTGCATTGAGTGAGATACCTCAACATCCTAAAACCTACTCTAGGGATTTACCTGTTTCTGGAGCATGGTTTCCAGGGGATCCTGTAGGCCACCGAAAATTCATAAATGTCACTGATGGGCGCCCCTTTGCATTAGAGGCAGGAGGAATTCTTCCTGAAGTAGTTCAAGCGTATGAGACTTGGGGGAAATTAAATTCAGATTCCTCAAATGCTGTCCTGGTATGCCATGCACTTACGGGAGACTCTCATGTTTCAGGAGATAGTAGCGCATCCCACCCAACGAAAGGTTGGTGGGATGAGGTCGTTGGACCGGGGAAAGCAATTAACACCGAAGAGTTTTTTGTCGTCTGCGTAAATGTGCTTGGGGGTTGTCAGGGGAGCACCGGACCGTCTTCCCTTAATCCAGCCAACAACAGGTCTTATGGAAGCACATTCCCAAATGTAACAATACGTGACATAGTACGGGCTCAAGCGAAAGTTGCTGATCATTTAGGAATAGATCAATGGCACGCAGTTATAGGAGGATCCATGGGAGGCATGCAGGTTCTTGAATGGGCCGCAATGTTTCCAAATCGTGTGTCTAGAATCTCTCCAGTAGCTACTTCGCTCGCTGCTAGTGCTCAACAGATAGCATGGAGCGCTGTCGGAAGAGCATCAATAGCCCTTGACCCTCGTTGGAGAGAAGGAAATTACTATGAGGCAGATCCAGGTGATGGTCCACATGCTGGGCTTGCAATTGCGCGTGCAATAGCGCAAATTCATTACCGAAGCGACGAAAGCTTTGATTCACGGTTTGGTCGCGATCTGGTTGATAGAGACTCTCTATTTGGCCTGTGGGATAGATTTGAAGTTGAATCTTATCTTGACTACCACGGAGAAAAACTAATACGAAGATTTGATGCTAACTCTTACCTAGTCCTGAATCGAGCAATGGACACCCATGATTTAGCTCGCGGTAGAGGATCGTTAAAAGATGCAGCATCAAGAATAGAAGCTAAAGTTGCAACCGCAAGTATCACAACAGATATCTTGTACCCGCCACAACAGCAGAAAGAGATCCAAAGAGTCATTGAGTCTGTCGGTGGGACCTGCAGTTATGTTGAGATAGATGATCCCAACGGGCATGATGGGTTCCTCCTAGCGACAACAGATATCAGTGCTATCTTTAGGCGTGTACTAGAAACGTAGTTAAACAATATTCGATAGGTGGTAAGGCCCTGAATAATGCCTGAAGGAATAGAAGTCGAGTTCTACAGGAGAACAGCGCTAAAAGCGCTAAACAGGAGAATTGACGTAATAAAGAATATTGATTCGAACTATCTTCCAAAAAAATATGGCTCTTTTGATCTTAAAAATTTGTTAGAGGGAAACTACTTCACAGAAGCAACGAGGAAAGGTAAATTACTATTACTCTCTATATCTAATGACTTCCAGATCGGCCTTCGGTTTGGCATGACAGGGCGTTTACTAGTGGACGGAAAATCAGCGATCGAAACTCTTGAGTATTCAAGTTCAAGAAATGAACCGGAATGGGATCGTTTTTCTATAAAGTTCCGTGACGGAGGTTCACTTTCAATAAGAGACCCAAGAAGATTAGGGGCAGTCGAAATAAACCCTAATGCAGATGCTCTAGGAGTCGATTTCTATGAAGTCACAGGTATTGCGCTCACAGAAATATTAAGTAGCTCAACTCAACCAATAAAAGTAAGACTTATGAACCAATCAAAAATTGCTGGGTTAGGAAATCTGCTATCAGACGAGATATTGTGGCGTAGTTCAATTGACCCGCGAAGGCCATCCTATTCGCTTTCACGAAATGATAAGCGGAGATTGTTGCACCACATAAGGAAAACAGTCTATGAACTCACAGAACGTGGTGGTTCCCATATGGGTAATCTTCAAACTCACCGCAATCTTGGTGCCTTATGCCCTAAGGACGGAGAACCTCTAGATAGGTATAAGATTAGTGGGCGAACAACTTACTCTTGCCCAAGACATCAAAATTAAAATAATGACACGCTTCTTAAATTCCGTTATTGCCTTTTATTGTATTTTCTTCACATTTTGCGGCCGTGCATTTGCTCAAATCATCGAATCAGACGTTGGTTCAGAATCGGGTATAAATGAATCAATTTCACGACTTACATCCACATTTGAAGTCAAACGAGCCGTAATCGGATTACTGATAATCTCGGCTTTTCTGGTGCTCCTATTTTTTCTCTATTGGTACAAGACAGCTCAAATGGCAAAAGCAAACTACATTAAAAGTCTCCAACCTCAGGTAGATTTTCATAGTACTCAGGGTGAAGAGAAAAAATCTAAATGGGCAACTGTTACAAAAAAAGGTATGCGAAATAACAAACCCTTTAGAAGATCAAGAAAATCTTAATTTAGACGTGTCAATGCTTTCCCGCTCTTCAATACTCTAAACTGCAGTGATGGAAAATAATTTAGACACAGAAGCGATGATAAAAAGGTTTCAAGATAGGGCAGCAGCAGTTAAAAAACGTGATCTACCCCCAATAGGCGGTGAAGAGCGACAGCGTTTCATCGCTCAAGCGCAAACTGATTTTCAAGACTTCGCTATTATTGGAGACTCAACTGCCACCTTAGAAGATGGTTGTCTCGTCTTACGGATTGATCTTCGCTCAAATATTTCTTAGCCTCTGATCAATAGATGCAGAACTTCACATTTTCTCATTAGCTTAGTATGATGAAACCTCTGCGGATGTAGCTCAGTTGGTAGAGCGCAACCTTGCCAAGGTTGAGGTCGCCGGTTCGAGCCCGGTCATCCGCTCAGAAAGATGAAAGATTGTGCCGTTAGCTTTGCTTGGCAGTAAGGTTAATACAACAATAATTCATTGTCATGCGTCGGTGCCCGAGCGGCCCAAGGGAACGGCCTGCAAAGCCGTACAATCGCGGGTTCAAATCCCGCCCGGCGCTCCACTTATTATTGCTAACATAAGTGCAAATTCAGGGTCTAATGTATAGGTATGAGCGACATCTCCCATGGTCCGGATTGGTGGCAAGATGAGAAAGGAAAGTGGCATCCTTCTTATGACGTAAGCAACCTTGGGATAGAAAGAATAGCAAATGACTTCTCAACTGAACTAGATAGTAGCAATGAGGTTACCGAAGAAAATATCACACATCATTTTATGAGTCGTTATAAGATGGAACCCGAAATTCTAGATCCCGAGATGATAAAAGATTTGCGAAAAGGTAAAGAAGATATCAAATGGGCTCCATCCAAAGGTAATAGTCGAGTGCGTTTTATGAGACCGCAGACACCTTCAGACATATTCAGCGGTTTGGTAGGATTGGGAGCTGGTTTTCTATTGGCTATCTCAATATTTTTTGATTGGGCAAAAGCAAGTGGTAGCCTCCTCCAAGGTTCGGTTAATCCGATTAGAGATTCAAATGGAGTAGGTGTTTTGTGCCTTGGCTTCTCAGTGGCAGTATTTGCTGTACTGCTGCTTCTTGGGAAACGAAAGAGATGGGTAGGTCTGGCAATGTTGATATTAGGCTTATCGCTAGTTTTCCTAACAGTATTTAGCGTTATCGATATCACAAATACGTCGGACAAAATTCCCTCAGACTTAGTTCAGAGGTTCCCCAATATTGATATTGCATATGCAAATGAGGCGAAGCTAGATATCGCTGTGGGGTTATGGCTAGCTTTAGGCGGAGCGTTCACCGCTTTTTTAGCTGGAATCTCAGGACTTAAGCGCCATATTTAATTGACGTTAAGTTAAGTCACTTCGTGTTAGAGCTGGTACTATTTTTTTCTCGGGGCCGTTAGCTCAGTTGGCTAGAGCACCTGCATGACGCGCAGGGGGTCGGGGGTTCAAATCCCTCACGGCCCACATTATGCAAAAGAGAACGATACGAATTGTTGCTGCAGTTACTGCAATTATGATGGTTGTTGCTTTGGTTATTCCCTTGTTTATCTAGGTAAAGCTTGTATTATTCGAGTTCCTTCTCGGTCCTTTTTGATACCCAATACATGCATAACCGCTTGTTTCTTTTCCTTGCTGACAATTGGTTTTGATTGAGTTATCACATTAATAATCTCCTTCTAGTTCGAGCAGTAGTCTGCATCCGAAGCAGAAACCATGAATGAAAAACTTGTTTTGCATTCCATTCTTTCTTATAGATTACTAATGCATGTATCCTGTAAAAAGTCAGGAGAGAGGGAAGTTCTATGGAATTGGGTCTTAAAGGAAAGCGAGTAATTATTCCAGCCTCAACAAAGGGAATCTTGCGGAGGGTCGTTGATCAGCTAGTTGATGAAGGCTGTGACGTAGCGATATGTTCACGGTCAGAAGATACAGTCGCTCGGGCGCTACGTGAATTGTCTGGTGGTCAGGGAACTGTTATTGGTCGCTCTTGTGATGTGAATGATAAGGAAGACTATGAAGCTTGGTTGGAAGAGATGATTGAGCAACTAGGTGGTATTGATATCTTCATTCCCGGTGTTAGTGCAGGAGGTGGGGCAGACAGCGAGCGGAATTGGTGGAAGAGTTTCGAAGTGGATGTTTTGTCCACCGTGCGAGGTTGTGAAGTAGTCATTCCTCATATGAGAGAATCTAATGGCGGGGCAATCACATTTATTACGACTACTGCGTCGGTTGAGACGTTTGGCGGTCCGCAAGCTTATAACGCCATGAAGGGCTCTTTGTTGGTGTACTCAAAGCAATTATCTCAGGAAATTGGTAAAGACAATATACGCGTAAATTGTGTTTCCCCTGGGCCCATATATTTCGAAGGTGGTGTCTGGCAGATGTTAAAGGACACCATGGCTAAGTGGTTTTCAAAGGTTGAGAAAGATCACCCATCGGGACGTCTTGGAACTCCTGAAGAAGTCTCGAACTGTGTGATCTTTATATCCAGCCCCGCTGCGAGTTGGGTCTCTGGGACAAATTTAATTGTTGACGGAGGCTTTACGAAGCGAGTGCAATTCTGATTGGTTCAATATGAAAGTAATACGCAAAAATAAAATCGTTCGAAGCGACCCTGAGGAGAACCCAAATGGAACGCCCTTAGAGAAAACTCCTGATGTTGACCTTGGAACACAAATTATTCTTAAAGAGCGATATATCACTAAAGAGTTCATGGAAAAAGAATGGGAAGGAATCTGGAGCAAAGTTTGGCTATTGGGTTGTCGCGAGGATCAAATTCCTGAGCCTGGGGATTATATATGCACGAATATTGGCAGGGAGTCTGTGGTCATAGTTCGGCAGTATGGAGGCGGATTTAAAGCTTTTCATAATGTCTGTATGCACCGTGGTAATCGTTTGGCTGACGAAGGGCTAGGTCATGCAGATCCTTTTGTTTGCGGATATCACGGTTGGAAATATGATTCTGATGGCACATTTGTGGATATTCCTGACTTAGAAACATTTCCTCAGGGAAAACCTCCTTGCAACGGTTTATCCGAGTTGCCTTGTGATACATGGGCTTCCTTTGTTTGGTTCAGCCTCAACATAGATGTGGAACCGTTGAAAGACTATTTAGGGGAATTGGTTGGTCACTTTGAACCTTACCATTTTGAGCGAATGGCAATGACTCGTTGGGTTACGGCTGAATGGGATTGCAACTGGAAGGCTTCAGTAGATGCTTTCGCAGAGTCTTATCACACAGCGCAGACTCATCCTCAACTTCTTTGGTATCTCGAGGATCTTGATCTCCAGATTGATTTATATGAGAAACATAGTCGTTACCTCGTTCCCTTTGGATTGCTTAGTCCTCGGGTTGATTCAGTCGGTGAGATACCTCCGCCATTAAAAGCTATGTTGCAAGGAGCCGGAATCGACCCAGCATCATATGAAGGGTCAATGAATGATATTCGTGTTGCGGTGCAAGAATATAAACGATCCACACAAGAAGAGCAAGGTAAGGACTTCTCTGAACTTCATGATGAGCAACTTACCGATGACTTTAACTATCTAGTATTTCCTAACGTAACTACAAATACCCATTCTGATGACCTAATGCTTTTCCGGCATCGACCGCATCCTGATGACCCGAATAAAATGTTTTTTGATATCTGGATGTTTGAGTTAATACCTGAAGGGGAGGAATGGCCGCCATTGCCTAAGCATGATTTCCGACCAGCGGGAAGTACGCGTTCACTTGGAATGGTTATTGACCAAGACGCATCAAACCTTGCTACTGTTCAAGCAGGAATGAATAGCGCTGGGTTTAATGGTTTGTGGTTATCTGAGCAAGAGTTAAGGCTCAGACACTTTCATAAAACGATTTCCGAATTTGTAGGTGAGTAGTTGATAGCAATGCTTACTTTTGCTCGTACTATAATTAAATCATCCTATTTTGGAGTTACAGATGAACAGTGATCGTGAAGTAGTTATTGTTGACGCAGTCCGCTCAGCTACAGCAAAGCCTAATAGTAGACTTTCGAGATTTCATGTGACTGACCTTCTCGGTAATGTGCTGCAATCATTATTTGAGAGAAATAATGTTGATCCCAACAATGTTGATCATGTCGCAGGGGGGTGCATCGCTCAAGTGGGGGAGCAGGCAAATAACGTTACGCGCACAGCGTGGCTTGCAGCTGGACTTCCTATGCATGTTGGCGCTTCAACTACCTCCACTCAGTGTGGGTCTGGTCAACACGCCAATACTTGGGCGCATTCTCTCATAGGGTCAGGAATGGCTGACATCGTTGTAGTGTGTGGTGTCGAATCTATGTCGCATGTACCGATGGCATCTCAAATTCCTCTTGATGAGAATGGTGAAGCATATCTTGGTGAGCGTTATACGGATCGTTATAAAGAGATGTATGACCCTACTAACCAACTTGAAGGAGCCGAGCGAATCGCTGCGAAATGGAATCTTACTAGAGAAGAACTTGACCATTTCGGCGTACGGTCTCAAAATCGAGCAGCTACTGCATGGTCTGAAGGGCGTTTTGATGGTCAAATCATTCCATTTGATATTCATGGTGACGGGTCTGAAATGCATAATCGTGATGAAGGGCTTCGCGATACGACTTATGAAGGTTTAGCAAACCTAAAACCGATTGCAGGAGTTGGCTATTTCGCTGAACCTGCCAAATATCATACAGCAGGAACAGCATCTCAATTAGCAGATGCTTCTTCTGCCCTTCTGGTTATGAGTAGAGAAAAAGCTGAGGAATTAGGGTTAACACCGTTGGCGAAAGTGGTTAATTCATGCCTGGTAGGTAGTGACCCAGCCCTCATGCTTACTGGACCGATTCCTGCAACGCAGAAATTACTTTTAGACACTAATCTGTCAATAGATGATATAGACATCTTTGAAATAAATGAAGCTTTTGCTGCTGTGGTGCTTGCTTGGGCAAAAGAATTAGGAATAGAGATAGATGACCGTGTGAATCCAAATGGTGGGGCGATTGCTATTGGTCATGCCCTCGGTTCGACAGGTCCACTATTAATCACGAAAACTGTTCATGAACTTCATCGTTCATCTGGGAGGTTCGGACTTATCAGCATGTGTTGTGGTGGTGGGCTCGGAACGGGCACGATCATTGAACGAATATGATGCTGGTCGATACGAAGGCACTGTAAATGGACCTTGGGCTTAAAGAAAAAAAAGTTCTTATATCTGCGGGGCATAAAGGCGTAGGAGCGTACATAGCAGAAAGTTTTCTTGCGGAGGGAGCTAGCGTGGCGATTTGTTGTAGGCGTGAGAGTGACCTGCACGAAGCGCTTGAAGCATACAATTCTATAGGTATCGCAGTAGGGGAGTTATGCGACTTTTCCGATTCTGATGCTGTGAGACAATGGGTTATCAATTCTGCAGCAGCTTTAGGTGGAATCGATATCTGTATTGGAAATGCTAGTGCCAGCGGACAACATGGGGAAGGCCCTGAGCCGTGGAACCAAAGTTACGCAATTGATATTCTAGGTAATGCCATGTTCTATGAAGCAGCAAAACCATACCTTTTGCAATCAGAAGCAGCATCAATAGTGCAGATTGCAACTATTACAGCAATAGAACATCATGATGTTCCGATTTCGCCTAGTTACGGGGCAACCAAAGCTGCAGCAATTCGAATGATTTCCCAGTTGGCGCAAACGTGGGGGAAAGAGGGAATACGGGCTAACTCGGTTTCTCCTGGACCCATTTTTATTGAGGGACACCGATGGGATGATATCAGAACTCGCCATCCAGAAATTTATGAAAGGGACGTGGCTATGCATCCTCAGAAGCGAATGGGAGCAGGCCATGAGGTGGCTGATGTCGTGTCGTTCATAGCTTCTCCAAGGGCGAGTTGGATTAATGGGAGTAATATCGTTGTAGATGGTGGTTATACAAAGGGTGTCAATTTTTAGGTACTTTGTTTTGGCGTGAGCTTCAGTTATTTTCCAAGGAGGTTGACTTCTGGAAATCTTTAATTTGCGCTTCGCATTTCAGCTGATTGTATGACATTTCCTAGCATTCGCGAAAAGATGATGATATGGGCTGGAAGTAATAGATACCAATATGCTCTACCGAGAACGCCCTTAGGTACGAATAGTGCCTGTTGAGTCACTAAACATTTACCGTCATGATCAGTTTGAACGCTCCACTCGAGCCAAGCGTGACCAGGGACTTTCATCTCAGCTAATAATTGCAGTTTATTATTTGTAATGGAGGTTACTTTGAAAAAATCAACCGTATCTCCAACACGTAAATCGGTAGGGTGGCGTCGTCCTCGTCGTAAACCAACACCTCCGAGTAACTTATCTACGAAACCACGTATCGCCCAAAGCCAATTAAATGCAAACCATCCGTTGTCACCGCCAACTGAGCAAATAGTTCGCATCAATGCCTCTTCTGGAATATCGGTCTTCACCTCACGTTTATCGACAAGAATTTTTCCTCCTGACCATACCGGATCTGAAGGTTCTGGTCGCGCTGGATCCCTGAAACTGCTTGTATCGGACCATCGAGTAGGAATTTCAAGTTCTTGAACGCGAGTTACCGCTTTCCCAATAGCATCTTCCAAACTATCTTGATGATCTCCGGAGCGTTTAGTTGCATTAGCTTTCTGGACAGTAACATCGGTCGTCAATGAATCGATAAGGGCCCGTGCCAGTGTGAATGGTAATGGGCTAACTAAATTTACCCAATGGGATGAAAGCCTTGGGGTAAGGACAGGAACAGGTAAGATTATGCGACGCCGCAACCCAGCTACTTTCGTGTATGCGTGCATCATTTCTCGGTATGTGACTACTTCGGAGCCACCTATTTCTAGAACTTCATTGTCTGTTTGAGGCTGCTCGAGGACGAACAAGAGACTCCTCAGGACATCGCCAATTGATATTGGTTGACACTTTGTTTTGGTGACCCATCTCGGGACAATCATTATAGGGAGAACTTCAACAAGGGACCTAAGCATTTCAAAAGAAGCACTCCCAGAGCCTATGATTACCGCTGCCCTTAGTTCACTTACTGGTGTAGAGCCACTTGCCAGAATTTTGCCCACATTATGACGGCTTTGCAGGTGTAAAGATTTCTCCAAATTATCTTCGCCAAGCCCACCGAGATAAACGACTTGCTTTAGCTCAGTCTTATCGGCGGCTTCAACAAAGATGCTTGCCATCTCTTGTTCCGCCTCGGCAAAATTTCTTTCTGCCGTCATTGAATGAACCAAATAAAAAGCTCGATCAGCGCCAGCTAAAGCAGCTAATGTCTGTTCCTTATTTTGAAGATCAGCTTCAACGATTTCTACTTGCTCAGACCATGATCGGTTGGATAACGATTCTCGGGATCGAGTTACGCATCGCACTCGATAGCCCGATTCAAGTAGTCTCGGCACCAATCTCCCTCCCACGTAACCTGTTGACCCAGTGACTGCTATTAGTTCATTTTTAGACATATAGTTGGCTAAACGGGAAGGTAGACTTCCGATTCAGGATTTTCCTATCATTCTGAGTGCTTCCATGCGAGAGGACATGTCATCACGAAATATCCCGTGGACTGCACTTGTTACTGTGCTAGATCCAGGTTTTTGTACACCTCTCATCGACATGCATAAATGTTCCGCTTCAACAACAACGATGACGCCTCTCGGTTCAAGAATTCGTTGTAAAGAATCCGCAACTTCTGTGGTTAAACGTTCCTGAACTTGTGGGCGTTTAGCATATCCATCAACGATACGCGCTAATTTTGATAGGCCAGTGATTCTTCCATTTGCGCTGGGAATGTACCCTACATGGGCTTCACCGATGAACGGCAACAAATGATGTTCACATAATGAATACAGTGGAATATTTTTCACAAGAATGAGCTCATCATGATCATGGCCAACATCAAATGTCTTTTCCAAGTGATGCGATGGGTCTTCTGACAAGCCACTACATACCTCTGCGTACATGCGAGCTACACGCTTGGGAGTGTCCAATAACCCGTCGCGTTCAGGGTCTTCACCGATAGCGAAAAGGATTTCGGTAATTGCTCGTTCAATACGTTCGTGATCAACCATATCAGTCAAATTAGAGGGTATTACAATCAAAGCACTTTCATTGACTAACTGCCAAATAGTGAAGGATTGAGTCTATTGAGCGATGTATGTGATACTTGATAAAGGATTATTTAATATGAAAGTTACACACCTAACGGAATCAGAATTTGGCAGTGTCGTTACTGAAATTGATTTACTAAATCTTTCAACCGAAGATTCAAACATTATTTTGTCATTGTGGAACGAACGGGCGCTTCTTATATTTCCTGATATTTACCTTTCCCCAAAAGGGCAAGATCATTTCGCTCGCTTATTTGGTGCTCTTGAATTCCCTCGAACAGCAATCAGTAATCTAGGGAAAGACGGCATCATTCATCAAGACCCAGCTGATGATGTCGTAAAAGTGATCCGTGGAAATGAGGGTTGGCACCATGACAGCACGTATATGCCTATTCAAGCGCGAGGAGCCGTATTTAGTGCTGATATTGTTCCTAAGGAAGGCGGTCTCACAGGATGGGCAGACATGAGAGCTGCTTACAATGCGATGAATGTGTCAATGAAAGAAAAGGTTAGCTCCTTATCCGCTTATCATTCCTATTATTACAGTCAGGGACGCGATGGCTATTTACCGAATGGACAGAACAGTGATGGAACCTACAATGCTTACGGTTTCCATGATGGTGAAGCCTGCCTCCGCCCGTTGGTAAAGATCCATCCCTTTACGAAACTTCCAAACTTACTTCTCGGTCGACATGCACATGACGTAACCGGAATGCTTGCGAACGAATCAGAAGAATTCATGGACCAACTCAACGAATTCGCATGTAATGAATCACGAACATATTTCCATCAATGGAATGAAGGTGATGCTGTGGTCTGGGACAATAGGCGTCTTATGCATCGCGTAACGCCTTACAATATGTCTAAGCCTCGGCGTATGTGGCACACACGAATCGCTGGAGACCCGAATACGGAAATGGCCATTAACTACAGGTAAATACTGTAGTGATTTGAGGTGATGTAATGAAAAGGTTATCTGTGCAAGAAGCTCTCCAAATTTTGGAAGTACAGAGTGACACACCATGGGAAGAAATACGATCTTCCTACAGAGACAGAGTTCGGTCAGTGCATCCGGACATCAACGAAGGTCATGATGGTGATACTCTCGTTATCTCTCTAAACGCAGCGTATGCAACGTTAGTAGCAGCTACCAGTAGCGGTAAGGAGCCACTCCCCGTTGAAGAAATAATTCCTGAGGTAGAGCCCGACGCAAGAAGTGTTGTGCGTTTTTCTGATGATGATGACCCATTCGGTTTAATTCTCGATACAAGTCACGATGTCGGCGACGTCATCTATGTGAGCGAGGATGAAGGATTAGTTCAGGTCCTAATCGATGCTGGTAAACGAACCGAATCGATACTTCTCATTCAGTTAGACAACAAAGTTATGCCAATTCAAGTGCTTTTTACCCTAGAGCTCCAATCAGGCGACCAACCATTAGACATAACTGAGTTGGTGTCGAAATTTGGTTATTTTGAAGCGATATGATTTATGCGAAGAAGTTTTTCGCAGCGTCCCAAAATTCTGGACTCACAACTTTCAATGACCCAACAGCTTCTTCAAGTGGAACTGTCATGATGTCTCCGTTTTGAAGAGCAACCATCTTTCCATAATTCTTATCGTTAGCGGCATCAATAGCTGCTATTCCTAGACGAGTTCCGAGAACTCTATCAAAGGGGTTGGGGGAACCTCCGCGTTGAACATGGCCTAACACCGTGACACGGGTTTCGAAACCAGTTCTATTTTCTATTTCTTCGGCAATGACATTTGAGATTCCGCCTAAGCGTTGATGACCGTATTGGTCAACTCCGGGTTCGCGTAATTCCATAGTTCCTTCTTCAGGTAATGCGCCTTCAGCAACAACGACAATCGAAGCGTATCGGCCGGCGTTATGGCGACGGGTGAGGGATTCAGCGACACTGTCTATGTTGAATTTTTCTTCAGGGATAAGGACTATGGTTGCTCCTCCTGCCATTCCTGCCCATGCCGCTATGTGGCCAACATGGCGACCCATGACTTCAGCGATCATTATCCGGTCATGTGATTCAGCGGTGGTGTGGAGACGATCTATGGCCTCTGTTGCAATATCAACTGCTGTTGAGAACCCGAATGTCATTTCGGTTGATCCGATATCGTTATCAATTGTTTTTGGTACCCCAATGACATTGACTACATCATCATTTTGTAGTTCTAATGCGCACGACAGTGTCCCTTCACCACCGACAACAATTACTGAATCAATGTCTAACTTCGAACAGACATTTTTGACTGTATCAGTCCCTCCCTCGAACATGTATGGGTGGTCACGTGTCGTTCCGAGAATAGTTCCTCCCCGTGGCAGGGTGCCTCGCATGCGTTCAATTGTTAATTCTTCAAATCGTTCATCAAGGATGCCTCTCCAGCCATCATGGAAACCGAAAACAGTCATTCCGTAATGTTTTTCAGCTTTTCGAACTACGGCGCGGATAACAGCGTTCAGTCCGGGGCAGTCTCCGCCTCCCGTGAGAATTCCTATATTCATATCATCTTAGGGTTCGTTGATATTTTACCGGAGAGCCTCATGTCCTACTGGCCTTCCGCTACCTCTTTGGAACGCTTTTGAAGATCTGCAACAGGAGTTATGACTGCTGTGCCTCTCGCGATAATGGGGTGAAGTCCGTTATGTATATCATCTGCTGAATCGGCATCAATAATGTAAAAGGACTTATGGCCGGGTCCATCAATCCATGCTCCCATAACAGTTATATTGTTCGCTTCAAGAGAGTCAACCACTGATCCAAAGGAACTTAGGAACAAATCAGTGTCGTTGATAGGGCATGTGAGTTCGTTGTGGTAATGGTAAACGTGAAAAATCATTGAAGCCTCCTATAAGAGAAACAATAGTGTTTCTTAGTATAGATTCAGGGTTTTGAATCAATTAACATTCTCACAAAAAAACGGAAACAAAGATCAAGTATTGTAAAGGGCGTAGGTTTATTGTGGGATTTTTCTAGGTTGCTTATGGGTCATGGGAGTTATACACACCGATGAGAATGGATGCATTTACTTCATTTAGCTAAATGGCCACTGAAGATGGTCCGGTTCACCTTGGGCGAAAGAGGGCAAAGAATTGAGGGAGAAGCATGGTGCCCCTTCCCTCAATTCCTATTTTGTACCTTGTACAGATTAATTTCCTGGTGCCCGATAGGTTGCTCCGCCTACTTTTTCGGCTGCAGCATCAATATCACCTGGTGTAAGTAGAGGTGTGATGCTAACTGATACGGTTCCGGATGCAGATACGGCAAGGGTCGCTGCAGCGGCGGTTGCATCGTCAGGCATTTCGCAAAAACCGACGATATCGTCGGCTCCCCAGACAAAAAACATCGAGTCGAGGGTTCCTCCGAGAGACTCAATCAACCCTTTGGCTTGCTCAAGGCGAGCAGTGCCGCCTTCAGCGATTAAAGCTTTCGCTCCTTCAGCGTTGTACGAGCCACTAATCATATAATGAGGCATATTTTCTCCTTTGTTGCGGTTAACTTACAACATAATCAACGAAACAAGTGGCTTCCACTTGAGCTTTACTTGTTTACATTTTGTTAACACATGATTAATTGTCAATACCTTCTATTTTGGGAGCTTGCCATTTAGGTAGAAAAGAGTTCAGACTCCCCATAGGAAACCTTGAAAGGTAAAAATGAAAAAATTAACGTTCACTTTGCTTGGCCTTAGTGTGTTTGCGTTCATTGCGTGTAGCAGTGATAGCGGAAATGAGTCGCAAGCAGATCAACCTATAAGTCAAGAATCTGAAACTGATACGGTAGAGCTCACATTGCAGTCAGATATTTCTGATCTTGAGGAGCGCATTGCGGCTCTTGAATCAGAACTCGCAAGCCTCCCCGCAGGGCCTCAAGGTCCAGCCGGACCAGCAGGACCCGCTGGACCTTCCGGTGAGCAAGGAGCAGTCGGAGAGCAAGGACCTGAAGGACCTCAAGGGCCGGCTGGCTCAACCGGTGCGACAGGTGCCACCGGTGCAGCCGGTGTAGCTGGTGCATCAGGGTCTGACGGAGCGCTCGCAGGATTAACCTGCAACGATGAAGAATTCGTCGCCACGTTGAGCAACTCATGGCAGTGTGCTGAACTCGGAGCGACAATTGACGGATTCCTTTCCGGACAAGCAGGGGGAGGTGGCCTCTGCTGCGACATAGCTGATTTCATGCAGTTCGAGGGCTTTACCTCAGTAGGCTTTGACCTAGAAGAAAATTGCAGTCACGGCTCTTGCACTCTCAAAGTAAATGGAGTAGCAGATCATAATTTATGTAGTCTCACGGGTACTTTTAATAACAACAGCTTTAACACTAATAGCCTGGGTGTAACAGTTCTTTCTAACGGTATAGATGTGAATTGGTCACTTGCAGCAGGAGACGACTTATTCACCAATTCGCCTCTCACTGTTGCGGTGAACTGTGGACAAGGAATCGTCGCTGCCCAATAAAGCACAATGAATTCCTAATATGAATGCGTTAGGTGATGGTTTTCTGAAGTTCGGAGCGTACTTCTCCGGGCTCAGGGAACCGTCCCGTCGCATGCTTTGAATAAATCAGGGTTCCATTCACCTTCACATCAAAAATACCTTTGTCTCCAGGGAGGAGCGTGAGCGAAACCATTTGGTGTTGGTATTTACTCATGATTTCGTGTGCGACGCGCACCGCGTCACTTGAGTAATCTCAAGGAATGCAATACTCAATCGTTACTTCAAGTTTGCTCACTGGCATCATCCTCATCTTGTTTTTCAACGTCTTCCTGAATTTCATCCTCGTCGTCTTTGAAATGCCATAATCTACCTAGAAGTCCTTGGTCGTTTCCGTCGACTTCGGATTCTTTATCAAGAAATTTATCGAGAGGTTTGAGCATCGCACCGTGGATCAGTTCAGAGCGATACGTGGAAAAACGTTTGTTACGGTTTTCGAGGAGGAACGGATTGGTATCCCCGCTTGAGAATTTCTTGGCTTCGCGTTCTTCGGCACGTAACTCAAGTTTTTCTTTTAGTGCTATAAATTTATTGCCTATTGTCTTCATCCATGGGAATTTTTTAATCATACGACCTCTTAGCTAGCTTAGAGCACAATTAGGTTTCAGCATGTGTCTCGTTGAAGTCCTTACCTCGAACGCATTTATTTTGCATTGTGCCGATGCCTTCTATCGTCGTTTCAACGATGTCTCCGTCTTTGAGGAAAGACCCGTTTCTGAACCCGACACCTTCTGGGGTACCGCTAAAAATAATGTCACCAGCTGCAAGCGAAGTGATAGATGAAAGGTATGAAATTAATGTCGGAATACTAAAAATCATATTTGATGTTCGGTCATTTTGACGAGCTTCGCCATTAACAGTTGTTGTGATCATTAGATCATCAGGATTAGAAAAGGAATCCAAGGATACGAGGTATGGACCAGTTGGACCAAAGGTATCAAATGATTTTCCTAGATTGAACTGAGCTGGCTGGTCCTTATATTGCACCCCACGGTCAGAGAAATCTTGACCAACACTTAACCCTAAGACATAGGACCAAGCCTCGTCTGCTTTGATGTCTTTACCATCTCTGCCAATTACTACAAGAAGTTCGCCTTCATAATCGCATTCGTCACTGCGCATGATCACATCATCGTTTGGGCCGCTGATACATGAAGGAAATTTCGTGAAGACCATTGGCGTGCTCGGAGTCTTCGACGCAGCTTCTTCGACATGAAGCTGATAATTGAGGCCAACGCCAAAAGAATTCCTAGGGCGGGGGATAGGTGCACATAAATCCTTTTTTTCTATAATGCCTGAAGGTTCATAATCGCCTAACTGCGCAGCGTATTGATGCAGCAGGTCACTATTGAGAATGGCTTCCATAGCATCAGTAGAAACAGCACCGTCGGTAATGGTAGCAAGATCAAAAAAGGCTTCGCCCTGTACGAGAGCGCTCCGATTATTTATATTCGCGAATGTGAATGGCACTGCCGAGCCTTTCAAGGGTGAACTAATTACTTAACCCCAACGATACCGCCCGCTGTGTTTCTTCCTCGACCATAATGTCCGCATCGGCTTGTAAAAGCCAGCCACTTGAAACGCTTTCCGCAGCAGCGTCTTCTAGTTGTTGAACATACAAATCAAGAGAACCGTACATGCTCATCAAAGTCTCAGGACTTAATTCAGTTGTGTCTCCGAAAAGGAAACAAAAGCCTTCGGTCGCAACCGGATCACCAGATAAGACTCGAAGAGGAACCGTCACTGGGGGAGTTCGAAGACCACCGATTGCTATACCCATAGCATCCCTTGCAATAATAAGTTCATCGCTATCTTCCAACTCAATTCTTGGAGAAGAGTTAGGTGCATTGCCAGTCGCAATCCAGTCATTCAGGTGATGGAAAGCAGCTTGCAACGTTTCATGTTGCGGACCATCATTAATTAAATTTTCACATCCGATGACAGCCCCAAGGCTTGCCTGACGAGGTAAACCATTGGGATATGCCAAAGAATATGTATCAGAGTGTGCAGCACCAGCAACTTCCCACGTCCGAATATTTTCAGCGTCATCTTGACGAGCGTTGGCGTATTGCAGCACGTTTAGATCTGTTTCTGTCTCGAAGATCAGCACAGGCACATCAACATCTTCCCTAATTAAAACCGTTGACAACCTTTCATCCATCGACGGGTTCGGGGCGCCATCACCACGACCATGTATAAGGTAGCCATCAAAGACACTCACAATAGGGTCTACAGCATTGATGTATGACGTCAAATACCCGGCTGATTGCGACTGCCCCATAGCAATTAACCTCTTAGCTTCCATGCCATAGAAGTCATTAAGCCATTGACGTGCTGCAAGTGATGCCTGAGTAAAGATATCAAAAGAATATGCATCGCCAGGGTGAGTAAGGTCCCCATACCTAATCGGGTCACGAGTCGGTAATCCTCTTGTGTCGATTAAGCCGCCCGGAATGCGGCCAGTATCTCTGCCCATAATTCCAACAAGCTGCGCAGAAACGCCAACAAAAGCATGCCCCTCACGCCCCATTTCTTCTGAAAGAAATGCCCAATCAACACTATTATCAACACCGGCTGTGACATTCATCCATTCAGAAACGACAACGCCACTAAAAAAATCAGCGGACGGAAAGCGAACCATAACTCTGATCTTGTAAGGTTCCTGTGTGTCTTCCTCAAAAACCCAAATCCCATCAGAAGTTAACGCAATGCTAGGCATGTATGACGTCGCATCACCAGCAATAAGTAACTCAACCTCAGTAAACCCGTCAGGAAGTGGAGCAGCTCCAAGCGGGGGGAGAGTGCCCCCGCCCAAACCTGTGGCATCAATAATTTCGGTTGCTGACCTAATAATTCCTGAAGGCTCTGGAATTTGATCTTCAAGTTCTGGAATCTCTGGAACTACAGTTGGTGTTTCATCAGGTTTCACCTGAGATTCTTGTTTAGGTTCCTCAACCGGACCTTCGTCGACTACCGATATCTCGCCTTCCGTTATCTCATTCGTTGAAGATGTTTCGCTTGAACTACACGCAAAGAACAGTGCACAACTTAGGCAACTAACAAAAATAATAACACGCAACATGATTCCCCTTTGAGAAACATTAGACAAAAAATTTACGTAACTCATCTTTAAAGCAAAGAAAAATTAGTGAAGACTGTTAAGAGAAACAAGGAGAGGGAATGACTTATACGCTAGAACAGCTATCAGATAAGGAAAAGATACGAGAAGCAGCAATGCGCTATAGCTACGGAGTGGACCGACTTGACCCAGATGTCATGAAGTCAGCGTACTGGCCTGAAGCTACGGATGACCACGGGAACTTTGTCGGGAATGCGCATGAATTTGTTGATTACTGCATGAAAGCACATCTCCGGTGGAAGTGGACAATGCACTCCATTTATAATCACCTAATCGAATTAGACGATGACGGGATACACGCTGTAGGTGAGGTATACAACATCTCCCACCTCTGCAGGGAAACAACAAACACTGTCGATACCTGGTTCGGTAGGTATTTGGATAAATACGAAAAGAGAGGAGACGATTGGAAAATCATTGAACGGGTCTGCGTCCATAACGGAACCCAAGTCATAGATGCAGTACCTATGCGAATGCAAACGAGCACCTACCGGAGAGGTTCCTTTGATCGACCAGCAAATGGGCGAAAAATTGGTCCATAAAGATCAATCTCATGTGGTGTTAGAACAAGGACTATGACAACATAGGCGCATGGCATATGAAACAATCACAGCCACAATTGATCATGGAATAGGACGACTTACCCTCAACCAGCCCGATAACTTAAACCCACTCGGCACGAACACATTGCAAGACATTATTGATGCGTCCACATGGTTCAACAATGGAAATGCAAGCGTTGTGATCATTTCAGGAAACGGGCGCGCTTTCACGGCAGGGTTCGACCTCAGAGAATTCAGCAATCCAGACATGTCAGGAGAAAATGGTGCAACTCTTGGAAGAGAAATGGCTGAAGCAGTCGACCGCATGAAGCCAATAACAATCGCTTCACTTCACGGACACTGCATAGGTGGTGGTGTCGTCCTTGCAAGCGCATGCGACCTCCGAATAGCCTCAGAAAACACGATTTTTTCTATACCAGAAGTAGACCTGGGAATCCCCCTAGCGTGGGGCGGAATACCTCGACTAGTCCGTGAAATCGGTCCAGCAATGACGAAAGAATTAGTTATGACATGCAGACCCTTTAACGCCGAAGAAGCAAAGAGTCTTGGCTTCATCAATCGGGTAGTAAAACATGCTGACCTTCAAAGCCAAACACTGTATATGGCTGAAGCAATCAAACAACGTCCTCAATCAGTCATAGAAACAACAAAAAATCAGGTCAGAGCCGCCACCGACGATCTTGCATCAACCAAAAATGAGTGGGTAGGAGAGATGCTCATCACAGTAGCTAACAATGACGAAACGGCCAGATCGGCAGCACAGAATTATCTCATCAACAGAAGCGGACGTTAAAAGCCAAAGAGGGCCAGAGCCCAACAAAGGGAAGCAAAACAGAGAGGGGGGAAGTGAACCAAAGAGACGATAAGAAACAAATATCATACGAATCAGTTTCATGGCTGCTCCCACCTGCACTCATCCTACTCGTACAACAAATATTCTGGAGAACGCCACTTGGTGCCGTTCTCCAAGGCATCATTCTTGGCCTTCTAACAAGCCTCGTTGCCTTAGGAATCGTCTTAATATACCGATCTAATCGTGTACTCAATTTTGCTCAAGGCGAATTAGGACTCCTCCCTACAATTCTGAGCGTCATGCTTATTGTCGAATCAGGCTTCCCATACCTAGTCGCCCTTCTACTAGGACTATTAGCTGCAATAATCCTTGGAATATCTTCAGAATTTCTTGTCATCCGAAGATTCACACGAAGCCCCAGACTCGTACTGACCGTAGCAACCATAGGATTAGCGCAAGTCCTCATCATGTTTGCATTACTTATGCCTGAATGGTGGGGCAGCGGAATCACTAGCCAACGTATTGATTCTCCCCTGAACATCACGTTTGATTTCGCCAAATTCCGCTTTAATGATAATCACCTTATAGTCCTCGTCGCTGTACCGTTGATCCTCATTGCTGTAGGTTTCTTCCTGCAACGAACCAAGATCGGGGTAGGAATCCGAGCCGTTGCGGAGGACTTCGACCGAGCAGGAATGCTAGGAATACCCGTGAGGCGAATACAGAGCTGCGTATGGGCGCTCGCAGCGCTACTTGCTTTTCTAGCTCTCTTCCTTCGTTCAAGCATCATAGGTCTCCCAGTCGGAGGGCAGCTAGGGGTCCTCTTTTTCCTTCGTGCGCTTACAGCTGCAGTTGCTGGCAAACTAACAGACCTAAAGACTGTTCTTGCAACCTCAGTGACGCTTGGAATTCTACAGCAAGGGATTCTTTGGAACACAGACAGCCCGATGCAAGGCAAAGCTCTTATGGCCGCTATGTGTGCAGCTGTGATACTGATAGCGCTCACAGCAAGACCCCAGACATACTCACGATTTGAGAAGCTACGAGACGCTTTGTCGATGGGAGAAACGCGACCCATACCTCCAGAACTCAGAACGCGAATCGAAATTAGAATCAGTAAATATGCTTTAACGCTTCTCGGGTTGGGATTCCTTTTTGTAGTCCCATATTGGTTCGGAACAGTAAATACACTCAGGATTTCGTCACTATGCGTGTACGCAATAGTCATGTTGTCACTAGTTGTCCTTACAGGTTGGGGTGGGCAGATTTCACTTGGGCAAATGGCATTCTTTTTCACTGGATCAGCTATCGCTGGGAAACTAATCGTTGACTGGAACGGGGACCTACTTGTAGCGATTCTCACTGCTGGGACTTTTGGAACATTATTAGCAATCATTGTTGGCCTTCCTGCATTACGGATTCGGGGACTTTATCTAGCCGTCACCACATTTGCCTTTGAGCTCGCCATGGTAAGTTACTTCCTAAATACACGGTTTTTCGACTGGGTCCCGTCTTACTCAGACAGAATTGAGCGCCTACCAATATTCGGGAATATAGATTACACATCAACACGAGGAATCTACTTTGTCACCGCTATATCATTAATCCTTGCGCTGATAGCTGTCCAAGGATTACGCCAAAGCCGAACAGGGCGCGTGCTCCTTGCGCTGCGAGACAACGAGCAAGGCGTAGGCGCGTTTGGAGTATCAGTCATACGTGCCAAACTCATGGCATTTGGAATAGCTGGATTTCTCGCAGGTTGCGCCGGGGCATTACATGTGGTTCATCAACAAGCATTCGTCCCAACATCAAATATGTCTGGGCTTGGATCCTCGATACGGGTCTTCATAGCAGCCATTGTGGGGGGGATCGGCTCATCGCTTGGAGCAATGATCGGATCACTCTTCTTATTTGGGACGGTCTGGTGGTTGCGTGGGGATTGGAGCATCTTCGCCACAGGCTTTGGGATCTTAACAGTGCTTCTCATCGCCCCAGGCGGAATTAGCTCCTTCATATATAGATTCAGAGACTGGTCATTGAAACAATTAGCGATCAAGAAAGACATACACGTTCCCAGCCTCCTGGCTGATGACCTTCTTCCGGAATCCCAAATGCAAGGAGAATCAGATGAAAGCTAAATTCTCACGAATAGTCGGAGATGGTCCTGCATATCCGCTCATTATTCTTTTCGGTCTAAACGCAGTAGATGAACTTGATCGAACAGCATTTGCGATCCTAACACCCGAGATTAGAGAAGAATTTGGTCTGGGATTTCAAGGCCTCCTGACGTTAGTAGCAGTTGTTTTAGCGTTCTCGCTTGCCCTTCAGGTACCGATCGCAGGACTTGCTGACAGAATGAATCGCGTCCACCTCGCTATCATCGGAGCACTGGCTTGGGCAACCTTTTCGTTCATGACAGGCCTCGCAACCACGATTGTATTTTTGGCGTTCATGCGATCAGGGTCAGCCATCGGAAAAGGAGTAATAGATCCAACGCACAACTCACTTCTCGCTGACTGGTACGAACCAAACCAGCGACCAGCAGTCTTCTCATTCCACAGAGCAGGCAATTCAGTGGGAATTATTCTTGGAGCATTATTAGCAGGAACGCTTGGGTATGCCTTTAGCTGGAGAGTTCCTTTTTTGATCTTCGCAATACCCACATTCATTCTTGCATTCCTTGCATTCCGCCTTCAGGAACCAATCCGTGGCAGATTTGAAAGAGAAGCCGCAGGAGCAGACAAAGATGTTGCGGCGTTAGCAGAAGAGCCTCCGTCTATGACTGAAGCTTGGCGTCTATGTTGGAAAGTCGACACGTTGCGTCGGCTTTTCGCGTCACTCCCGTTCGTTGCCGTAGCAGTTGTGGGATACTCAACATTAAGTTCATTGTTCTATGATGAGGTTTTTAATCTTGATGAACGAGCCCGCGGAATCATAGCTGCAGCAACGGAACCTGCGCAGTTGGGAGGATTAGTTGTTGGGGCTTCAGTAGGTCTAAAGCTTGTAGCTAGGGACCCAGGTTTAATAATCAAGTTTTTAGCGCTCAGTACAACTCTTACATCAATAATGGCAGCGGGACTAGCATTATCACCAAAGGTATGGATGGCGATATCATTTAGCGCATTAATTAGCTTCTCCGTAGCTATCGTAGGGCCGGGACTTTTAGCGGCTCTCTCGTTAGCCATCCCCCCACGCGCACGATCTATGGGATTCAGTATGGGGTCGCTATGGGCATTACCTGGCCTTTTCGCGCTGCCACTAGTCGGTTGGGTCGGCGACAACTGGGGAATACGTCAAGGAATGCTTCTGATGACCCCAATCCTCTTCATAGGGGCGCTCATAATGGGTTCGGCAGCAAAGGGAATAGTCAATGATATTGAACAGGTACGTTCCTCAGCTCGAGCTAGAAGTGAGGCAGCGATGGCGAGAAAAAAGGGGGAAGCAAAGCTGCTACTCACAAGAAATGTGCAAGTCAGTTATGACAAAGTTCAAGTACTCTTCGGCATTGATTTTGATGTCGCAGAAGGAGAAATCGTCGCGCTATTGGGAACAAACGGTGCAGGGAAATCAACATTACTTAAAGCAATATCAGGAGTCTCCGAAGCAGACCGAGGAGCGATAGTTCTAGATGGTCGCGATATAACGCATGCCCCACCAAATGAGATCGCAGCTTTGGGCATCTCTCAATTACCAGGCGGTCACGCAATCTTTCCAAACCTAAGTGTGAAAGAAAATATTGCAGCTTCGCAATGGCTCAATCACTCAACAGGAAAACCTCTCAATGGGGCAACTCAGAATCCTTTAGAGATATTTCCTGAGATAGCAGAACGACTAAATGAGCCCGCAGTAAACCTCTCAGGAGGGCAACAACAAATGCTTGGCCTCGCTATGGCACTGCACAGTAAGCCCAAAGTGCTTCTAATCGATGAGCTATCTCTTGGTCTGGCGCCAGCAGTAGTTGAACGTATACTGCCCGTCATTCAACAAATTGCAGACCAGGGAACAGCCATCATTATTGTGGAACAATCAGTAAACCTTGCCCTAACAATTGCAGATAGAGCCTACTTTATGGAAAAAGGACAAATACGATTTAACGGGTCAACCAAAGACCTCCTGAGTCGACCTGACCTTCTCCGTTCTGTTTTTCTTAGTAACACCGCAATTCCTGAAGCTGATCACAACCTCAAGTCATCTACAGAGGACAGTACACCTATTCTAGAAATAGAAAATGTGACTCGAAGTTTCGGAGGAATCTTAGCAGTTAGTTCCGTGACTTTTAATGTAGGAACAAACGAGATTATTGGAGTAATGGGTCCGAATGGAGCAGGAAAAACAACCCTCTTCGACCTTCTCAGCGGTTTCGTACCACTACAAGGAGGATCGATAAAGCTTCTGGGTCAGGACATCACAAACAAAAGTCCGGCAGAACGATCAAAATTAGGTTTAGGTCGATCCTTCCAAGACGCGCGCTTATTCCCTTCCCTAACTGTGGCAGAAACAATCGCTGTTGGATTAGAACGTTTCACATTAGCAAAGAACCCGATCTCAGGAGCGCTACACCTTCCTCACGTAGCTCGAAGCGAAAAGGAAATACGGAAACAAGTGAGTGAACTTATAGAGCTAATGGGATTAGGGGCATATGAGAATAAGTTCATCTCTGAACTATCTACTGGAACGAGGCGCATGGTTGACTTAGCGTGTGTCATAGCGCACAAGCCAGCAGTCGTGCTTCTTGATGAGCCCTCCAGTGGAATCGCTCAAAAAGAAGCGGAACAACTATCTCCAGTCATTAAAAGAATAAGGAATGAAATGAACGCTGCACTGGTAGTTATTGAACACGACATAGCTCTACTTTCAGACTTATCTGACACGTTCATAGCTCTTAATCAGGGAACAGTCATATCCCAAGGGGAACCTAACGAGGTTCTAGCGAACCCCACAGTTATCTCTTCCTATCTGGGGTCTTCAAAAGAAACAATTCAAAGAAGCGGGATACTTTAATTCCCAACTTAAAAAAAATGCACTAATGTTCAGATCAATAAAATCTTTCGGGGGCAAGATATGAAATTGAAAAGAATCAATGAGCGAGGGAAAGAGCCGCTACGAAAAATATCTATGCTTATTGCAGCGTTAGCAACAATTGCGCTTCTAGCAACAAGCTGTGGCGGTAGTAGCGACCCAACTAACTCAGCTTCAAGCCAGTCAGAGGTCTCTGACTCTTCTCAACCAGCGGCCGAAGAACCAGAAAGCTCTTCAAATGATGCGGAAACCCCCGAATCATCTCAGGACCTCGAAGTGGCAGAGGATTGCCCAACAGCTGGTGAGGCAAGGGATGATCTCTTCCCCGGAGTAATGTTTTTCTCCGAAGCACAAACCCGATGTCTTGCAGATATTGACTGGGGTGAACGATGCGATGTCGAGACTGGATTGCTAAAGCTACCCGTTGTTGGAGCTCCTGAATGTTTCGCTCCCTTTTCTGGTGACAATGGAGGAACAACTGCCCGGGGAGTAACCGATGACTCCATAACAATTGTCTATTGGCGGTGGCAAGAAAATGACTTCATACTGAACTACATCACTGGCCCCATAGCAAATGACGATACGAACGCTGATGCTGAAGCAAGTTTGCGGGGGCTCCTTCAATATTACGAAACCTATTACGAAACGTATGGACGAAAAGTTAACCTGATCTTTTATGAAGGAACAGGAAATGTCGCAGACCCTATCTCAGCACGAGCAGATGCCGTCAAAATAGCTGAAGAATATGACCCATTTATGGTCTGGAATGGTCCAAACCTAACAAATGCATTTGAGGATGAACTCGTATCCCGAGGAATAGCATGTCTCGCCTGCGGCCCGAGTCAACAGATTGATTTCTACAAAGAAGCTGACCCTCTCAGTTGGACTTTCTCTATGAGTGGCGAACAAAACACGCTTATGGGAGTCGAATACGTCACCAAACAGCTAGCTGGACGCAACGCACAATATGCAGGTGATATAAATTACCAAGATCAAGAGAGAGTATTCGGCCGCTTATATATAGAAAGCGGCGAAGCATCGGTTGAGAACAATAAAGATTTTGAAGACCAACTCGCGGAAAACGACGTTGATATTGCCGAAACTGTAGCCTACGCACTTGACCCAGCGACACTTCAAGAAAGCGCAGCATCAGCTATTGCAAAATTTAAAGCAGCAGGAGTCACAAGCGTACTTTTCAGTTCCGACCCAATTGCGATGAGAGACTTTACGAAAGAGGCAACTTCTCAAGGCTATTTCCCTGAATGGGTACATATTGGAAGTGTCTTAGCTGATACAACTGCGTTTGCAAGAACATACGATCAAGAACAATGGGGGAACGCATTCGGTATAACCACGCTAGGCGTCGGAGTTGACCCGTTACAAGCAGGCGCTCCATTCCGTTACCGCTGGTTCTTCGGGGAACCAGCCCCAGCAGACGACTCACTTGGAGTTATTGACCCTTGGCCAGCAACCTTCTACCCAATCATCCAAGGGATAGGGCCCAACTTGACCTACGAAAACTGGCGTGAAGGACTCAATCGTGCTGACCCAACCGAGAGACGTACCACATCGTCGTCATTCTCATGGGGAGAAAAGGAAAGATGGCCTGCTGAACTTGAATACGACTTTTTTGGAAACGACGAAGTAACCGTATTCTGGTGGGACACTGAAGCAGAGGGTCGAGACGAAACTGATGCTGTAGGAATTGGAATGCACCAATACGCTGATGACGGTAAACGATACCTATGGGGAGAATTTCCAACCGAGTCAATTGAACTCTTCAATGCGACAACATCAGTTGATCAATACGATGAACCTCCTTCAGGGCAAGAAATACCTGACTACGAACCACTACAACCAGCGGGTTAATGGAAACATCACTGCACCCCTGGAATACCAAATTTTTATGGGAGAATGCCATCCCGCGGAGTGGTTTCCTGACCCAACAACAGATAGATCAATACAACACCGAAGGTTTCCTCCTATTGGATGATGTGATTCCAAAAGAGAAAATTGATGATTTGGCTTTAACGCTAGACCAGTTGGCGAGAGAGACCGAAGGTTTTCTCCAGACAATGGAAGATGAAAGACTTTCCATTGCTGAATCAGGCGCTATTTTATTTGGGATTCACCCTTCGGTAAGATTCCCTGCAGCTAAATCGTTTCTTTCATCAGAGCCCTTTACGAGTATCGCTTATGACCTCATCGGGCCTGACGTGCGCCTCTATTGGGACCAAATCGTATACAAGCAAACGCAAAAACCAAGACGATTCCCATGGCATCAAGATAACGGATACGGTTTCGTGGAACCTCAACAATATTTAACCTGTTGGGTTCCGTTAGTTGACGTTGATCAACGTAATGGGTGCCCATGGATTGTTCCGAAAGTACACCTTAACGGAACTCTCGCACATGAGTACATAGAGCCACTCGGTTACGAGTGTTTCGAGAAACACCAAGAAGCGATACCAGTGGAAGCGAAAGCAGGAAGCATCGTTATTTTCTCGTCACTTACCCCACATATGACTGGAGTAAACACAACCAGCGAAACCAGAAAAGCTTATATTCTGCAGTACGCACCTGAAGGATCATTCTTACTCAAAGGCGACCCTAATAACGGGCAGCCCGATAATCGAGAAGCGGCAAATGAACCAGATCGCCAATTCGTAATCCTAAAAGATGGGCTACCCGAAGTTTAAGTATTATTTCTCAAAGCTATAAATGGGGTCATTAGTGTCACGCCCACTTTTAGCCCAAACAGATGAACCAGCCATTTCATCCGTGATATCTTCAATTTTTGACCAATCATTCCGTAAAAACCGCTCGCTTATCTTCCAATGCCCATCTAACAAAGTGAACGTGTCAATATACCTTCCATTAAAGGTGTGTAGACGCATGGGTCCTTCACCTGACTCAATGTGGTACGCCAAGACATAGGATTCAACTAGAGCTTTATCTTGTGAAATTTCTACTCGTATATTAGAAACCCTGTGTTGAGTCGCTGAATATCTCTTCTGCAATGAAGGTAATGCGTATTCAACGAAATCTTCTATTGGCATAGGCTCTGGCCCATAGTTATTTAGAATAGCGCCCGGATGGAAGGCTGAAATAACGCTTTCTTTATCTAACCGGTCAATGCCACGTGTATAGGAAAAGAGGCCATCAACGATTTCTGCACGTTCAGATAACTCTTGGGGATCAATCACTAACTATCCTGGCTCTCACAAATCGCATTCCAGACATTTACTGAAGTTAAAGGCATATCTATATGCTTAACACCCAAGTGGGCAACAGCATCAATAACAGCATTTTGAATAGCAGGTGTTGAGCCAATAGTGCCTGACTCGCCAATACCCTTAGCTCCTAAAGGATTACGGGGGCTGGGAGTTTCAGTATTGTACGTTTCAAATGATGGAAGTTCAGCTGCTGAGGGAATAGCATAGTCCATCAAGTTTCCAGTAATCGGGTTTCCTTCTTCATCATAGAAAACACCTTCGTATAGTGCCTGAGCCGCTCCTTGAGCAATGCCTCCATGTTGCTGGCCTGTAACAAGCATTGGGTTAAGAATGCGACCGCAATCATCAACCGCAATATGTCGGATTAGCTCAACGGCACCCGTTTCTAAATCAACTTCAACAACGGCGACATGAGCTCCGAAAGGAAATGTAGAATCCGTTCCATCAAAATCTAATTCGTGAGCTAGCCCTGGTTCCATTCCATCTGGTCGTTTGCTCGCATCGTTTGATGCTTGAGCTAATTCACTCCAACTCAAAGAATTAGAAGGAACGCCAACAACATGAAGCCCTTCTTCGCCTGTGACAATATCGTCAGGGCTTGCTTCAAGTAGATGTGATGCTAGCTCTTTAGCTTTCTCAAGAACAGTTTCGCTGGCGACATGAACAGCCGAGCCGGCTGTCTGTAGTGATCTTGATCCCATTGTTCCTTGGCCTCTTGGAATTTCATCTGTATCTGATTGCAAAATGGTGATTTTGTCCATATCCACGCCCAAAAGGTCGGAAATGATCATAGAGAATGCTGTGATGTGGCCTTGGCCGTGAGCGCTTGTCCCGACTCTTGCAGTTACGCTTCCGTCATCATGTACTTCTACAGCACCGTATTCGCTATGTAACCCAGCAGGTGCGGTAACTTCGACATATGCTGAAATTCCTATCCCTAACTGTTTCGCATCATTAGTCTCTCTTCGCTTTTGCTGATCAGACAATAACGCATCGTAGTCGGACTCTTCGAGAGCCTTGTTCAAAGCTAGGGCGTAATCGCCGGAGTCATAGTTGGCTCCACCCAAAGTTGTCATAGGAAATGCGTCTTCTGAAATAAAATTCTTTAAGCGAATCTGAGCAGGGTCAATTTCTAGTTCATCTGCCGCAACATCGATCAAGCGCTCAAGTAATTGTGTTGCTTCTGGACGTCCAGCACCCCGATATGCAGCAGTATGCGTTGTATTAGTTGCTGCACTTTGGGCATGGTAACGAATCTTTGGAATATCGTAAACTCCCTGAATCATCGTTTGAGTAAAGAAGGTTAAAAAGCCACCTATTGCTGGGTAAGATCCAGCGTCTGCAATAACTTTTGCATCTAAACCCACTATTTTACCATCAGAACTAAACCCCATTTCTCCGTACATGGTCATACCGCGCCCCTGAGCTAAAGAGAGCATATTTTCACTACGCAATTCAGTCCATTTCAAAGGTCTATTAAGCTGCCTAGCAAGTTCAGCAGTAATTACGTGTTCAACATACACACCACCTTTAGGGCCAAACCCCCCGCCTACAGTCGGTGCTGCAACACGAAGATCTTCTTGTTCCATACCTAACTGAGCGGCTAATGCTTCACGAACAGCTATCGGGTTCTGGCTAGGAATCCAAGCCGTCAGAGAGCCGCCTTCTCCAGGAATTGCAACGATCCCATTTGACTCCAAAGGGACTCCGGCTAACCGTTGGCTAACAATTCGAACTTTAGTAATGTGGTCAGCTCCCTCATTCGGGTCTCCATCTTCAAGTCCAATACCGGTTTCAAAGCACAAATTTGACCCGTTTTCTTCAAAGAGAATAGGAGCATCTTCTTTTAGAGCCTTTTCGGGATCAGTGACTGCAGGTAGTGGATCATAATCCATCCAGATGGCAGATGCAGCATCGGCAGCAGCAGCGAACGAATCAGCAACAACAACAGCAATGATATCTCCGACAAGGCGCACTTTGCCTTTTGCTAATGGCGGTCGAGCAAAATGGGGTGGGAAGAGCGGAAAGGCTAGATACGGCGACAGTTCTAAATCATCAGCTGTCCATACCCCAACAACGCCCTCAATTTCTTTAGCCTCAGATGTGTCAATAGAAAGAATATTGGCATGCGCAATAGGCGAACGGGCGAAATAGACAAAGCCCAAACCATCAATTTCCATATCATCGAAATATTTATCTTCGCCAGTAAGTAGAGTAGGGTCCTCGCGGCGGAGAACGGCATTGCCAAGAATTGAACCTTTAATATCAGTCATAAACTTCCCCTTTATATCTTCATAGTTCATCTAAAGTTTGGCATTGAAATGAAAAGAATACGAGTCGAACACCCATCTTCTTGTAACAAAATGGGGAACCTAGACATCATTTAGTAAATTCATAATAATAGTAAGTTTGATGTACACTTCGTGTACCAGTCTAAAGAAGGGGAATCTGACGTGGCAATAGTTCGAGATGTTTCGGAGAGATCACCAGGAATTACATATCAAGAACTGCTTGATCAAGACACCCATCCTGTTCCTGATGTGTTACGCATGGAATCAACCATAAGTTTCGGTCCTGACGAGTTTCCCGTAACAAGGTATACAACACGGGAATGGCACGAAGTAGAAAAAGAGAAGCTCTGGTCGAAAGTATGGCAATACGCGTGTCGCTCAGACGAAATATCAGAGGTAGGTGACTATTACGTCTACGAAATTGTCGGTCGCAGTTATATCGTTATGAGAAGTAGCGAAAATGAAATTAAAGCATACCCAAATGCATGTTTGCATAGAGGAAGAAAACTAAAAGATTACGATGGAAGGTGCACAGAAATTCGTTGCCCTTTCCATGGGTTCGCATGGGAACTAGATGGTGATTTAAAAGATGTTCCAGCAAAGTGGGATTTCCCACATGTTGAAGCAGAACAATTTCACTTGCCAGAGGTGAAAGTTGGGATTTGGGCAGGTTTTGTTTTTATTAACCCAGATGCAAACGCTGAACCGCTTGAAGATTTTATTGGAGATATGGATGACCATTTTCAAGTATGGGATCTTGAAAACCGACACAAGCAGGCTCATGTCGCCAAAGTCATTCACGCAAACTGGAAAATAGCTCAGGAAGCTTTCTGTGAAGCTTTTCACGTGAATGCTACCCATCCGCAAATCATGGCTTACCTTGGCGATACAAATTCTCAGGTTGACGTGTGGGATAATTTTGCGAGAGTTATTAGTCCAGGGGGAACACCTAGCCCTTTGCTTGATTATGATGTGACAGAAGAGGATCAAATGCGGTCAATGCTCGATGTCAGTTATGACAAAGAACTTCCAGTTGTCATACCAGTCGGAGAAACTATGCGTGCCCACGCTGCAGCCCTATCACGAGACCGGTGGAGGCCAATGGCAGGGGATTGGGTAGATTCTATGTCGGATGCTGAAATGATGGATAGTATCGATTACACATTATTTCCAAACTTTCATCCTTGGGGAGCGTTTAACAGAATCGTCTATAGGTTCAGACCTAATGGCGATGATCATCGAAGTTCCATAATGGAATGCATCTTCCTAGCACCATATAAAGAAGGTGAAAAACCTGACCCAGCCCCGGTGCATTGGTTAAGTGACGACGAAAACTTTAGTGACGCACCAGAGCTTGACACCCTTGGGAAAGTCTTCGATCAAGACGTATTCAATATGGGGAAAGTACAGCTCGGTTTAGAAACAACACAAAAAACTGGAGTAGTGCTAAGTAATTATCAGGAGTCAAAAGTGAGATGGTTGCATCACAAACTCAGCGAATGGTGCGAGGAGGATCAGTAATGTCCCATGGATTAGTACACCCATTTTCTAAAGCTCTATACGTCAAAAATAAAGACGGAGACATTGAAGTCACAGATGGCGACTTGCAAGGAACATTTAGGCGAGATGGTTCTTGGGTAGCGGGAGAACTGCGAGAGTGCGACCCACAACTTTGTGGCTGGGTTGGCGGCCCTCAAATTGAGAATCATAGAGTTGGTAAAATAAAACACGGTAGCAGCTAGAAACCAACGATCCGCTCAAACTCTAAAGGGGTTCAATGGGGTTTCCAAACAATATACGCGTTATCGAAACCATGATCGGGACTCGGGCAGGTAAAGACGCGAAATTAAATTATCAAAACCTAACAGGGATGAAAGATAAGGAAACAGCAACTTACAATTTCCCAGCGCAATATATGTTTAAAGACGTTCCCTGGAGTGATCAAGCTCGAAACTTTGCCGATGAACCTGAACCTCCACAAGGAGCTCATCTCTTACTGCCGTATATGGAGAAACACAGTATCGAAATAGCAATGATAGGGGTCGGTCCAGGACAGGAACGATCAGGAGCCAGAGAAGCCATAGAGCAATACCCCGAGCGGTTCGTAGGGTGTCACGAGCCAGACCCAAATGACGTAATGGGGTCAATACAAACTATTCGAGAACTCCATACGCAAGGGTACATTCGGGCCATATCAGCATTTCCATCAGGACGGAACCCGCAAGTACCCATAAATGACCCCAAAATGTATGCACTATACGCGACATGCGTTGAACTAGATATACCTATATTCTGCTGTGCAGGAATCCCTGGGCCCCGAGTACCTTACGAGGCACAGCATGTGAAATTGATTGACGAAGTAATGTATGATTTCCCGGATTTGCGATTCGTAACTCGTCATGGTTGTGAACCATGGGAAGACTTAGCAATAAAACTGATGCTGAAATGGCCTAATCTTTACTATTCAACATCTGCTTTTGCCCCAAAATACTACCCTGATGCAATTATCAAATATGCAAACACAAGAGGTGCTGACAAAATACTTTATGCTGGCTATTTCCCAATGGGTATTCATATAGATACCATTTTCGAACAACTTCCCCATGTTCCTTTTCGCGATCATGTCTGGCCAAAATTCCTAAGAGAGAACGCCGCTAGGGTCCTCAAGTTAGAGGTCTGAATTCAGATGTTTACCTTGCGGTTCGATTTTCGATTAAAACCCGATAGCCCCGCAACTATGAGTGATTTATATGACGCTGCACTGGACATGTGCGAATGGGGAGAGCGCAACGGTGCCGTAACGGTTATGTTCTCAGAACACCATTCCTCTCCAGATGGGTACCTTCCATCTCCAGTTATCATGGCAGTCGCTGCTGCGGTGAGAACAAAAACTCTTACATTCAACGTTGGAGCGCTTCTTCTTTTGATGTACGACCCGATAAAACTGGCAGAAGATATTGTTGTTCTTGACCATCTCAGCGACGGAAGAGTTGCATATACAATAGGGCTTGGCTACCGAGAAGAAGAATATGAAATGTTTGGCGTTGACAAACAGTATCGGGGGAAAGAAATTGAAGAACGAATCGCTGCACTTCGTTATGGCCTAAGCGGGGAACCCTTTGAGTGGAGGGGGAGAACAATACATGTTCAACCAAAACCACTAACTATTGGCGGCCCCCTTATCGCTTATGGAGGTGGGAGTAAAGCAGCTGCCGAACGCGCAGCCCGGCTCGGAATGATGTTCTTCCCGCAAACATCAGACCCTAAGATGCCTAAATTTTATGATCAAGAAGCTGAACGTGTCGGAAATCCACCCGGTCTGACTATGGGGCCTAGAGAAGGAGCCCCCACAACAGTTTTCGTTGCAGAAGACCTTGACCAAGGATGGGAACAATATGGCCCCTATATGCTTCATGACGCTGTTTCGTATCGGGGATGGATGGGAAAAAATAATAATTCTGCAAGTCTTAGCCAAGCTTCTTCAGTCGCTGAGCTACGAAGCGAAAACGGACCCTATAGAGTCGTGACCCCCAAAGAAGCTATCGAGCTCATAAAGGAGTACCAAAGTCTGCCACTTCAACCCTTATGTGGGGGACTTCCTCCAGGTTTGGCATGGTCTTCACTGTCTTTGATAGAAGAGCAAGTTCTTCCATCCTGCCTATAAGACCATTGGAAGCATGCATCTGTTAGTGTACCTATTGGAGGTATCATGAAAAAAATATTTTGTTTAGCCTTAACTACATGTTTAGTTCTAGCGGCATGTGGTGGAAGCAGTGACGAAGCTGAATCGGTAGAAAACTCAGATGGACTTAGCTCGGGAGAACAGGTAATCGCTGACGCGTTAACAGCAGAGTTGCTATCTGACCCAGAATTCCCATTCGTGAATGATGCAACGTGCATTTCTGAAACCTCCATAAGCGAAATTGGGTTAGATAAGCTCGTTGAGCTTGAATTTAGCGAAACATCAGTCGACATTCCTGCAGCTGAACTACCGCAAGAACTTCAAGAAGCTTTTGCAAACGCTGTGCTTGACTGTGCTGGAACATCGGGATTAGCTGCATACATTGTTGAAGCTTCTGCTGAAGATGATGACGGCGCACCTCTTCGAATGGAAGATGCAGAATGTATAGCTAGTGGACTTGACCGGGAGCAATGGTACCTATTTGTAACGTCAAGCTTTGAAACAGAAAGCTCCGATGAAGCATTCGGGGCAGAATTCTTTTCTGCAATTCTTGAAGCATGCCCCCAAGTACTCGTCAATACGATCATGGACGATTTAGGCCTTGATCAAGAACAAGCCGAATGTCTAGGTGAATCCCTTTCTGACACTCTGTTAGATCTCTTTGCTACGGGACCCGGTGGACTAGAAGACAGCGATGTTCCGCCAGAATTATTTGAAGACTTATTTACCGCATTCATCGGCTGTGGTGTGGACCTATCTCAATTAGAGTAGAAGTGGAGCTAAGCGGTCTAAGCTTGTGTCATCAAATGGGCTGAGTTGCGCCCTCGAAATTCCCTGCTCAGCTAGCCATAAAAGCCCATCTGCTACCTTCTCGGGGCTGCCAAAAAAACGACCGTAAAGATTGTCACCCATTTTTGCTTCTAAATTATTGGTGAAACTATCAGTCCCTGCGTTGCATAATACAAACATTCCCAACTCAATCTCTGGGTTAATAGCTCGAATCTTTTTAATCATTGATGAGAGATGTTCTTCTGGGATATCCGCCATGACGTCTAGGTCAAGTCTGCCGCCTCTCGTGGAAGCACTTGATGCTTTGACCTCAACTCGATCTACATGAGGGGTTACTTCCCTTACGGTGCGTGGACCTCCGACTGAACCAATCAATTTTGGTGCCGGTAGATCCAGGGGACCCACGGATTTAGTATCAATTTTGTAGTACTCGCCATCAAATGAGCAAGTGCCTTCCGTGATCAAAGAACGAATTATCTGAATAGCTTCTGCGTACATACCGGCCCTATCGCGTGGAGGTGGGTATACCATGCCTGCATCAAGGATTTCTCCTTCTGCCCATCCTGCTCCGACCCCAAGTTCAAACCTTCCCTCGCTTACTTTCTGCATAAGTAATGCTGCCTGAGCAACTTCAATGGGTGACCGAAAAAGATTATTAACGAAAGAGGTAGTGATAGTTACGTCTGTGGTAGCAGATGCCATTGCTGACGCTGCAACCCACACGTGAGGGAAAGCACGATGGTCAGTATAAAAGTGATCAGCAACCGAAAGAACATGCCACCCTTCACTCTCTCGTTGAAGCGCCCATTCTCCCGGCCTAACACTTACATCCATCAGATTTGTCACATACTCCACTCCTAAAGATTAATCTAGAGTTGACGAAACACCCAACGGAGAGTGAAAGGTGTAACATTTAATTTCATCTGATCGGATCACGTAATGCGCAAAATAAATTTGAGAAAACCATTCCTAGTCTTAACGCTTATAGCTGCGGTCTTGCTCAGCATTTCTTCACAAGCTGCAGCGCACACCACAGTTGATAAAGAAAATTCGACACCCCAGCCTGCAGAGATAGTAACAGATTTAAAAGAAATCCGATTAGTTTTTAAATCACCCTTAATTGATGATGGGAAAGCAAAAATATCGCTAGCGACAGTACGCGAAGGACAAGACATCCCAATCGGAGAAACAACTTTTGAATCACCAACAGTCATCTCAGCAGATATTCTTCAAACACCAAAACCTGGACAATATGTTATCCGATACGCAGTTACTGCAGAGGATGGCGATCTCAACGATGGGGGATATGCCTTTGAATTATATGAAAAGGCGGTTTCGAGCATGCCATGGTTATTTATAGGAGCGGCATTAGGGATACTCCTCATTTCTGTATTTCTACTCAGAGCATATTCCCGAGCTCCGCAAAAGGATGAAAGCGATGGATGATCCTAGACTACCTCCACTTGATATTAATAACCTTGATGCAAATGCTGCAGCAGTACTTCAGCCAATGTTAGATGCCGGCCGCCCTTGGAATATTTTTCTTACTTTAGCGAAACACCCTGACCTTGCTAAACGATGGCTAGTCTTTTCGAACCACGTATTGTTTAAATCAACACTTCCTCCCCGAGAAAGAGAACTAGCTATTCTGCGAATTGGGTGGCTGTGTAAATCAGAATACGAGTGGGCACAACACAAGGTCATAGGTTCCGATGCTGGACTGGAAGCAGAAGAGATAGAAGAAATAAAGATCGGACCTGAAGGTGAATGGAACCAACTTGACTCACTTGTGCTGAAAGCCACAGATGAACTGCACGTCGAGAAGCAAATCTCTAATGAGACGTGGACTTCTCTTCTAGAATTTTGGACCGAGCAACAATTAATGGATTTAGTATTTGCTGTCGGTCAATACACACTTGTATCGATGGCCCTAAAAACATTCGGAGTGCCACTAGATGACTTCCTTACCGGGTGGAACGAAGAATCAGCATTATAATTTCACATAATCTATTGCTAAGGCTATGAAAGTTCAATATGAGAAGTGGAAATATAAAAAAATCTGAAAGGTAGTAAATGGAATTCATACTAGGGTTACCGACAGACCATGTAGATCTTGTCAGCGAATTTGGATCAGGCATAGCGGTATCTGAAATGGCAAATGCCGCAGAAAAGATGGGTTACTTTGGTGTCTTCGTTACAGATCACCCCGCACCTCCACAAAAATTTATTGGTGCAGGAGGTCACCACACTCTTGACCCTCTTATAACTCTAACTGTTGCCGGAACGGCAACGCAGAATCTCCGACTCCTCACTAATCTATACATCCTCCCTTACCGGAATCCGTTCCTATCATCGAAAGCGATTTCAACATTAGATAATCTAACTAATGGCAGGCTCATACTGGGAGTAGGAGCTGGTTACCTCAAAGAAGAATTTGACGCTACCGGATCAGACTATAAGAACAGAGGAGAAATCCTCAATTCCCATCTCAGAACACTATTGGATATTTGGATGGGAGAACCGGTATCAATCGAAACCAATTCCTATAATGCTGAGGAAATAGTCTCGCTTCCCAGACCTTCAGAAAAGGAAGGAGAAACTCGAGTTCCACTTTGGGTGGGGGGAAACTCACTGAATGCAAAGGAACGCGTGATTGCATTTGCTGATGGTTGGCTACCAATGGCAACTCCTAAAGGAATGGAAAAGTTTGTTGGTACAAGTCCTATAACAAGCATTGAAGACCTAAAATTAGGAATTCAGGATCTATGTGACCGTTGGGAAAAGAACGGTCGCAGTGGCAAACCTCAAGTATGTATTGAACCTTGGGACGCAGGGAAATTAGGTTCGGAGAAATGGGAGCCAAACAAATATGCAGAGCGAATTGATGAATTCTCAGCGATCGGCGTAACGCATATCCCTGTAATGCTCAGCGCTATAGGTCGAAAATTCAATTTAGTTCGTTCAGAATTCCTTCAAAGGGTGAACGATTACGCTGATTTAATGAAAATCACCTAATCCGGTTTAGTCAACAGTCCTAAATCCCTAGCGACAGATTGAAGATCGATATTGTCGCCTGAAGAGAAATTCTTAGGGAACGATGCAATGTGAGCAACTGTTTCACCGATTACGGAAGGGTCAGCCCCCAGCGAAGCAACATTTTCTACGGGTCCTCTAACTAATTTTACTCGCTCAGTGGCAACAAGACCTGGTTGGAGATTAAACGCAATAATTCCCTCAGAGTCGTACTCGTAAGCAAGTTGAATAGCTATCCGGTGAAAGCCGCCTTTTGAAACGGTATAGGCGGTTCCCCAACCACCTTCACCAGGCATTGCAAATGGAAGTGAATACGCTGCCGCAGAAGTCATAAATAGTAATAACCCTCCCCCTAGGTTGACCATTGATGAAAGAATAGGATGCAAGAAAAACATTTGTGCAGTTATATTCCCAAAAACTCTGTCTGCAATATCTTCTAGGTTGCTGTCAAGAAACCGACCGTAATTGCCTGGCCCGCTATACACAGCATTGCTTAGCAACACATCAACCTTCCCTACCGTAGAAATAATATCTTCCGCCGTGGGGACAAGACTGTCCCTATCCATTAGGTCTAAATAGAATGGATACGCTTTCATTCCAAGTGACTGTATTTCATGGGCAGTTTCTTCCAGAGAACCTGGAAGAGAATCAGGCAATAATCCTGAAGGCTCAGGGGAGAAATCTCCCTCTTTCAATGTTCTCGCAGTGATAGCGACATCAAAACCCTTTTGTGCCAAAGCAATAGCCGAGGCTTTGCCAATTCCTCGGCTAGCGCCAGTAACTATTGCAGTTCGTCTTGCCATACAAGTCTCTGTACCTATCTTGGTCCTGCATTGGTATCAATTAAGTTCCACAGTTCCGCAACATGGCGTTGCTCCGTCCACGTTGATCCAATCGAAACACGGATATATGACACATTATCGGTAACAGATGGCGTGACATACGCTGAGCCACTCGAATTGATTGCATCAACTAATTTCTTTGTAGCATCATTGCCGTCTAAATGACGAAAACAGACTAATGCCAAGGTTCGAGGTGCTGTGAGTTCTAATCTTGAGTCACCAAGTACCTTGTTTTCAAGTTCCTTCGCCCACTCAACATGTGACCTAATGAAAGTTCGTAAGTTCTCAGCTCCATACGACCTAAGCACAAACCAAAGTTTCAAAGCTCTAAAACGCCTCCCCAAGGGAACATGCCAATCCCTATAGTCAACAGCTGAAGGATTATCCTCTGTTTTGTTACGGAGATATGGCGGAGAGATACTGAGTGTTTCAATCAATTTCGAACGGTCAGCTACCCAAAAGATTGAACAATCAAAATTTGTTAAAAGCCACTTATGAGGATTGAACGTGTAACTATCAACTAGTTCAACACCATCTTGGAGTTCTCGAAACTCGGGGCAGATCATTGCGCTACCTGCATATGCTGCATCAGCATGATGCCACATACCGTTTTCTTTTGCGATAGTGGCGATAGCACGGATAGGGTCCATCGCTGTCGTATTTGTTGTCCCAACGGCTGAACAAATCCACGCTGGAACGAGGCCAGACTCAATATCTTCCTGAACTAATTGTTTAAAAGCGTCAGCATCAATTCCATACGTTGAGGTTACGGGAACCGAACGAATGTGCTTAAAGCCTGCAATGCGTGCTCCTTTCTCAATAGATGAGTGAGCGTGAGACGAACCATAGGCAACAAGTGAATTCGTATCCACACCAGATAATTCAAATTGATATCTCGCAACAGCAAGTGAGAGATGTGTCGAATCCGATGCGCTCATCTGTATAACACCTCCTCCAGGTCCCTCATCTATTCTCCAAGAAGATGGAAGCCCAAGAAGGTCAACGAGCCAATCTAAAACCGTGTTCTCTATTTCAGTCGCAGACGGGGCTGTAGACCACATCATTCCTTGGGTTGCTAAACCAGCAGCGACGAATTCACCTAACGCTGAAACTGGCGATGCACCGGAGGGAAAAAAAGCATACCACCCAGGATGTTGCCAATGGGCTACGCCGGGCATCACAACCCTATCAAGGTCAGCAATAATATCGTCCATTGACTCAGCTTTCTCTGGTGCTGAGACCGGGAGCATCTTCCTAATATCGCCTGGCTCTACCGAGGGGAGCACTTGATACTGGCCGACGTTGTCAAAGTACTCGGCAAGCCAATCAACAAGTTGATAACCATATTCTTGAAATTCAGCTTTTGTTAAATGCATATTAGAAAGATCTTCAGTCATGGTTTATGAGTGTAACGAAAGACGCGTCAAGAAGAACAGAAAAGGCATCGGGAGCAACGCGTATTTCTAGACCTCTCCGTCCAGCACTTACATATATTGAACTCATCGATAATGCATACTCCTCAACAAACGTACGATGTTGATAGTTTTGGCCGAAAGGAGAAATACCTCCAAGCACGTATCCAGTTTTCCGTTCAGCTACTTTCCCATCAGCCAATGAAGCTCGTTTGACCCCCGCCGCTTTTGACAAGGCTTTCAGATTTAAGAAAGATGAAACAGGTATCAAGCATGTGACGACTTCACCTGTGCTGAGCTCGGACAACAACGTCTTGAATACGCTCTGCGTATCGACGCCTAATTTGTTTACAGCTTCGTCTCCATAACTCTGACAAGATGGGTCATGATCATAGTGGAAAAGCTCATATTTAATCCCCGCTTTGTCTAGTTCTGAAATCGCAGGAGTCATAATGCAATCTTAAAGGAAATAACTTATGACACTAATTCAACGTCCTTATTGAACAAATAGTGAAAAGCACGCTATATTCCATAGCAAATAGGGGGGGTAATATGTCAATAGTTGGAGCTAAGGTAATTCGTAAAGAAGACCCCAATCTTCTGACCGGTAGAGGGCAATTCGTTGATGATATACAACCTATCGGGACAACTCATATGGCTTTCGTTAGAAGTACAGAAGCGCACGCTTTAATTAGAAATATTGACGTCACAGCTGCTCTAGAATGCGAAGGCGTAGTTGGAGTGTGGACAGCAGCAGATCTTAATCTTCCAGCCTTGCCTGGTGTACCAGGGCTTGAACGGCCTGCATTAGCAACTGGCAAAGTGCGGTTTGTGGGTGAAGCAATTGCAGTTGTTGTAGCAGAAAGCAAATATGCGGCAGCTGACGGAACAGAATTAGTGATCGTTGATTACGAAACACTTGAAGCCGTAACTAGCATTGACGAAGCAACCGCAGATAACGCCCCACTTTTATATGAGGAGTTAGGGTCTAACACAGTTGCTGAGGTCACAACAGCAGACGATCATCAAGCGATTTTCGATGGAGCACCGCACACTGAAACAATCAAACTTGTAAATAATCGTTGCACAGCTGCGCCTATTGAAACTAATGCATGTTTGGCAGATTATGGACCTGCAGGACTCACCGTGTGGGCTAGCTTTCAGGCACCTCACCACCTGAGAAATCGCATTAGCGCATGGCTTGGGATACCACAGGATCAATGTCGCGTGATCACACCTGATGTTGGCGGTGGCTTTGGGCAGAAAATCAACTTCACTCCTGAATTCTTTGTTGCCCCTGTGCTTTCGAAGATCCTGAATAGACCCGTAAAATACTCTCAGACGCGTAGCGAAGCTATGACTTCGATGTACCACGGGCGAGCGCAAGAACAGGAAGTTGATATAGCATTTGATGACAACGGCAAAATTCTAGCATTACGAGTTTTTGCATCGCAGGATATGGGCGGGTATGCAGATGGAACTGGAATGGGTATGCCTGTTCTAACAACAGCTATGTCCGCAGGTTGTTATGTCATTCCGAACGTTTCTATTGCATGGAGAAATGTCCTTACCAACACAACTCCCATTGCGGCATACAGAGGCGCTGGTCGCCCAGAAGCAACGTATCTCATTGAGAGAGCCATGGACCATATCTCCTACAAGCTTGACATGGATCCAACAGAGGTACGCCGACAAAATTACATTCCTAAAGATAGCTTTCCTTACCAAACCCACTCTGAACTTGCAGTCTATGACAGTGGCAATTTTGAAGGAGCATTAGATGAACTCCTCAACATAATGGACTACGAGGGTCTAAAAGAAGAACAAAATGCGAATCGAACTAATCCGGAGAAACCGCTGTTAGGAATCGGATTTTCTAGTTGGTTAGAAATTGCTGGGTTTGGCCCGCCTGGTTCGCTAGAAGGTTTTGGGCATCTTGGATCATGGGAATCGGTTCAAATCCGAATTCAACCTGATGGATCTGCGATTATTTATACTGGAGCTTCTCCGCATGGGCAAGGAACAGTAACTACATTTGCTCAGATTGCCTCAGAATATCTGGGAATTGATTTTGACAAAATTTCAGTCAGGCATGGAGATACCGCAACTATCCCGCAAGGAATCGGAACAATGGGGTCTCGCCAAGTCGCTGTTGGTGGAGAAGGCGTCAAAAATGCATCTCTTAAAATAGTTGAAAACGCCAAATCAATAGCTGCCCATAAGCTTGAAGCCAATCCAGAAGACATTGAGGTTACCGATGGAAATCTCTTCGTCAAAGGAACCCCAAGTAAAAGTCTAAGCTGGGCTGAGGTAGCGACTTTCAGTTTCCAACGTCTTGAACTTCCAGAAGATATGGACCCAGGCTCCCTTGACACTACCATTTTGCAAGAAGTTCCTAACTTTAGTTTCCCTTCCGGAGCTTACGCATGTGTAATAGAAATAGATAAGCAAACTGGCGATGCAAGAATCCGAGATATGTATCTTGTTGACGATTGCGGGACGGTTATCAATCCTCTTCTCGCTGAGGGGCAAGTGCATGGAGGAGTTGCCCAAGGCATAGCACAAGCTCTATTCGAGGAATTCACCTACGACGAAAACGGGCAACCGACAACAGCAACGTTCATTGATTACCTTATGCCTGGTGCGCCTGACCTGCCTTCATATAAATCTGGAAGAATTAATACTCCTAACCCCAATAATTCACTAGGGGCTAAAGGGATAGGAGAATCTGGGTCAGTTGGAACACCACCCGCCGTTATAAATGCAGTTGTTGACGCTGTTAGGCATTTAGGTGTCACTCATATAGATATGCCAGCAACTCCACAAAAAATCTGGGAAGTACTCCAAGGAGGTTCTAAATGAACTACCCAACATCAATGACTATTAACGGAACAAACTACGCTAAGTCTGTTGATCCGCGAACACTATTAGTGCATTTCATTCGAGAAGAATGTGGATTGACAGGAACGCATGTTGGCTGCGATACATCAAACTGCGGTGCGTGCACCGTGCTGCTAGATGGAGATGCGGTCAAATCATGCACTGTCCTGGCGGTTCAGGCCAACAATCATCAAGTCACAACCGTTGAAGGCCTCGCAAGTGAGAACGGCGCCTTCTCCCCAGTGCAGGAAGGTTTCAGGCAAGAACATGGACTCCAATGCGGATATTGCACCCCTGGAATGTTAATGGCCGCAACAGCGCTACTAAAAGAAATTCCGAAACCAACGGAAGAAGAGATTAGGCAAAATCTTGAAGGGAACCTTTGTAGATGTACCGGGTATGAAATGATCGTGCGGTCAGTCCAATGGGCTGCAGACAACCCTGATGGGGTGCCAGTAGCGATAGGAGAGAATTCATGATTCCAGCAAAATTCGATTATAAGCCAGCACAATCAAAGGAAGAAGCTCTGTCACTCCTAGCTGAGTATGGTGATGACGCCAAATTATTAGCTGGCGGACATTCGCTTCTCCCGCTTATGAAGTTACGTTTAGCTACTCCTGAGGTTGTGGTCGATATCGGTTCCGTAGATGACCTTTCCTATATCACAGATAAGGGAGATGTCATAGCTATCGGTGCTCTAACGAAGCATCGCCAAGTTGAACAATCCGATATTCTTAAAGAACACGTACCATTGCTTGCTCATTCAGCAAGCCATGTTGGTGACCCCCAAGTACGTAATCGCGGCACGATAGGAGGGTCACTATGTCACGGTGACCCTGCTTCTGATTTGCCAGCTGCTATTCTCGCTACACGCGCCACGCTTGTGATTTCAGGTCCATCCGGAGATAGAACAGTCACGTCTGATGATTTCTTCACAGATTTCTGGGAAACTGAAGTCAAAGAGGATGAATTACTAACAGAAATCCTTATTCCAAAATGCACCGGAGAGAAGTGGGGATTTCAAAAGTTCAACCGCAGGGCCCAAGACTGGGCAATAGTTGGTTGCGCAGTCCAAGGTGGAGATAACCCAGGTATTGGAATGGTTAACATGGGGTCAACTCCAGTCAGGGCAGCTGAGGCCGAAAACGCTTTGAGGTCTGGAAGTTCGTCTGAAGAGGTAGCAGAGTTGGCTGACTCAGGGCTCACACCACCTACAGACATACATGGAAACGAGTCATATAGAAGGCATCTAGCCAAAATTCTTGTTCAAAGAGCATTAGATAACTAATCCATTCTTCAAAGAAAGCAAAATAAAGTCCCAAAACGACTACTATCTATCTATATGGACCTAGGTATTTCAGGCAAAACTGCATTAGTTTCAGCATCGTCAGCTGGGCTTGGCTTTGCTACAGCAGCAGCTTTAGCTGAGGCCGGCTGCAAAACGGTGATATCGGGGAGGGACGAAGAACGATTATTGCATGCCACAAGCCTAATTCCTGATTCAGTTCCAATTATTGCAGATGTTTCGACCATAAAAGGTTCTCAAACACTCGTACAAAAAGCGAAATCCGAACTTGGAACAAATATCGATATTCTCGTCACAAATGCTGGGGGCCCTCCTGCAGGAAATTTTGAAACAACAAATGTAGACCAGTATTTATCAGCAATTGAGTTAAACCTGATGTCAGTCGTAGCCATGTGTAAAGAAACAGTCCCTGATATGCAAGAACAGCAGTGGGGGAGAATACTAGCGATAACTTCCATATCTGTTCGGCAACCTATACCAAACATAATGCTTTCCAACACAGCGCGAGCAGGCGCTACTGGATTCTTAAAAACCATGGCACTAGAAGTTGCTCCTGATGGGGTAACTGTAAACTCCATCCAGCCTGGATTGCATGCGACCAATAGAGTGCTAGAGGTTTACGGAGAGGAGAACATGGACGAACTAGCCCAATCAGTTCCGGCCAGGAAGATAGGGTCAGCAGAAGATTTCGGTAAGATTGCTGCGTTTCTTTGCTCCGAGCACGCAAACTTCATTACCGGTGCTGCAATACCGGTAGCCGGCGGAACTTACGGAGGACTGCAATAACCCTGCAAAGGTTTAGCTCTAAATACAAAGTCGTTATAGGCTGAATCCCTATGGAAAGCATACCTTGGCGCACGATACCTGAACTTATTGAGCAGTCCGCTGAAAAATACGGAGATCAACAAGCGCTTGTCGATGGAGCACTTGAATGGTCATTTGAAGAGCTCAAAAATGAAATCTATAAATCAGCAAATGCGCTTATCGAAACAGGTGTCCGAAAAGGCGACAGAGTTGGCATTTGGGCTCCCAATACATGGGAATGGGTTGTTGCAGCACTTGGAGTTCACGTGGCTGGGGGCGTTCTAGTCCCTATTAACACTCGCTTTAAGGGTAAAGAAGCTTCCTATGTCCTTACAAAAGCGAACGTTTCGATACTCTTTACAGTCACAGATTTCCTCGAAACGAACTATGTGAACTTACTGCAAGGAACACAAGCAGAAACACAATTAAACGAAATTATAATCCTCAGAGGAACCCTAGATAAAGGAACAACTTCTTTCAGCGAATTTCTTAACAGAGGAACACATCAAACAAGAAATAAAGTTTACGAAAGAGCAGAGAGTGTAGACGGCGATGATCTGTGCCACATCATGTTTACAAGTGGCACAACCGGCGCACCAAAAGGGGCAATGCTAAAACATTCAGCAGTCGTTCAAGGCTATAACGATTGGGCAGACATCATCGGATTACAAAAAGGTGACCGTTACCTTATAGTCAACCCTTTCTTCCATTCCTTTGGCCTCAATGCAGGAATATTGGCGTGTTTGATGAAAGGCGCCTGCATTCTGCCACATCCAGTTTTTGACGTTCAGCAAGTAATGGAGAGAGTACCCCAAGACAGAATAACTATGCTTCCCGGCCCACCTGCGATTTACCAAACAATCCTCAATCACCCTGAGCTAAAGACATTTGACATGACAACACTCCGGCTTGCTGTAACTGGAGCTGCAGCAATACCTGTAGAGATGATAATTCAGATGAGAGAGCGACTAGGTTTCGAAAAGATAGTGACAGGATATGGATTGACAGAGGGATCAGGTCTTGCAACCATGTGTCGCCATGATGACGATCCAGAGACGATTGCAAAGACATCTGGAAGGGCTATGCCAGGAATGCAAGTCAAAATAGTTGATGAAGACGGGAATGAGCTACGCAAGGGCGAACCCGGAGAAATAATCGTCAAAGGATATAACATCATGGTTGGTTATCTTGATGACCCTGAGCAAACTGCTGAAGCGATTACAGATGATGGCTGGCTACATACAGGCGACATAGGCGTTATGGACAGTGACGGCAATATTGCGATAACCGACAGGAAAAAAGACATGTATATCAACGGTGGATTTAATGTTTACCCTGCTGAGGTAGAAGCAACAATGCTTCAACATCCACAAATAGGGCAAGTCTCCGTCGTTGGGGCCCCCGATGCGAGGATGGGCGAAATAGGGTATGCATTCGTCGTTCCAGCCTCAGGAGAAACACCCGAAAAAACCCAACTACTCGATTGGTGCAAGCAAGAAATGGCAAATTATAAATGTCCGAGAGAAATAGTTTTTGTTAAAGAATTACCACTAAACGCGTCAGGGAAAGTTCTCAAGTATGAACTTCGAGAAATTGCTGAAGAAATGATAAATCAAAAATGAGAGCTGTGGTCTTGGAAAATTACGGTGGAGTGGAACAGCTTGTTATCCAGGAAGTACCTGACCCACAACCACAAGCTCAAGAACTACTTATAAAGGTGCAAACAACTGCCTTAAATAGGGCTGATATTCTTCAAAGAATGGGGCTTTATCCAGCACCTCCAAGTCAATACGAAATACCTGGCCTTGAATTCGCTGGCACAGTTCAAGAGATGGGTTCAAAAACCACAGGTTTCAAAATAGGAGACCGTGTAATGGGAATAGTTACTACGGGATCCTACGCCGAACTGTTGACAGTGCACTATCAGCAAGCGATGATAATTCCAAAAGACTTAAACTTCCAAGAGGCTGCAGCAATCCCAGAGGCGTGGTTGACGGCATTTGATGCCCTTGTCGATAAAGGAAACCTTCAGAAGAATCAAACCTGCCTCATCCACGCAGGAGCCTCCGGAGTTGGAACAGCAGCGATACAAATTGCTAAAAGACTCAAAGCAAACGTAGCAATAACAACATCTGAAAAAAAAATTAAAACTTGTGTGGATCTAGGTGCTGATAGGGCTATCAATTACCAACAGGAAGATTTTGTGGAAGTGACGAAAGAGTGGACCAAAGGTAAAGGGGTGAACGTCATAATTGACCTAGTCGGTGGTGGATACCTTCAGCGAAATGTCAGAGCAATCTCAACAAAGGGCACTATCGTCCAAGTTGGTTTAATGGGGTCAGGGAAGCCAGAACTTGACCTAGGAACACTTCTGCGAAAACGGATCACCCTCATCGGGACAGTTCTAAGAACAAGATCAACAGAAGAGAAAATAACATTGACACAAAACTTCTCAGAGCTACTGCTTAAAGACTTCAAAAAACAATTTCGTACAGTAATAGACTCCGCTTTTGCATTCGAAGATATACCCGAAGCTCATACCAGAATGGAAAACAATCTCAATACGGGAAAAATCATTATAGAAATTTCATGAAACCCTGCAGAATCATCGAACTTTTAAAATATTTTGGCAATAGCTCAACGGCGCAATACGCTAGGGGTAGCAATGACTGATACTACAGTGCAAATTAATATCCCCAGCAACCACCTAATGCCAGGGCTTTTCGGAGAAAGAGACCTTCATCTCAAATCAATTGAAGCTGCTTTTCCAGATTCGACAATCCACGCGCGAGGTAACCAAATATCCATCCAAGGGGCAAGCGCACCTAAAATAGGAGCATTATTTGAAGAAATGGTACTCCTGCTTGAGCAAGGCCACGTTATAGATGCTACGAGTTTAGGAAGATCAATTGACATGGTGCTTGCAGATCAGAAGCCTTCCGATATCTTCGGTACCGACATACTCCGAGTCCAAGGCCGGACAATACGACCTAAATCAGCAGGACAGAAAACATACGTTGAAGCTATAAGCAATAATGTCATAACATTTGGGATTGGTCCCGCCGGCACCGGAAAGAGTTGGTTGGCCGTCGCAATGGCAGTCAAGGCCCTTCAAAAAAAACAAGTCCGGCGAATCATTCTCACTCGGCCAGCAGTTGAAGCAGGAGAGCGACTTGGTTTCCTTCCCGGCGACCTTATGGCCAAAGTAGACCCCTACCTACGCCCCCTCTACGACGCACTATACGACATGATGGAATTAGAAACCGTTGAGAGGTTTATCAGTGAAACAATAATTGAAGTAGCCCCATTAGCATTTATGCGAGGCAGAACACTCAACGACGCATTCGTTATCCTTGACGAAGCCCAAAATACTACTCCAGAACAAATGAAAATGTTCCTCACCCGGATAGGGTTCGGCTCACGTGTAGTAGTCACAGGTGACCTCACTCAAGTTGATGTTACAGGAACCCGAGGTGGACTAGGCGAGCTAGAGGCAATACTAGGAGGCATTGATGACATAGAGTTTGTGCATCTAAATAGTAAAGACATTGTTCGGCATCGGATCGTTCAGGCAATCGTGAACGCATACGAAGAACGTTCAGAAAGAAGCAAAAAAACTTGAACGTTATTGTGAATTCAGAAATCTCAGCAGAACATTCAGCTAATTCTATTGATAAAAGCAAGTGGGAAAAATTGGCTGTGGGTACTCTTCAAGCTGAAGGTATTCACACCGGTGAACTCAACTTGATATTCGTTGACTCTGAAAGCATGAAAGAACTAAACGAAAATCATCTGGGGAAAAGCGAGCCAACAGATGTACTCGCATTTCCCTTAGACTCAGTCGATACTACACCCTCAGAAACGCCTATACTTCTCGGGGACGTTATTATTTGCCCTGAGAAGGCAGAGGAGAATGCACAACTTCAGAATAAAACTTTTGAAGAAGAAATAGCATTACTGGTACTGCATGGCATCTTGCACATTCTGGGTTATGACCATGCACATACCGATGAAAAGGTAGTTATGAAAAAACGTGAAGAACAACTGATGTCGGAACTCTATAGATCATGAGCCAATCGGAAATTATTGGAGTGCTTGCCCTAATGGTGCTAGTCGCTGCGGCAGCTCTTTTGGCTGCAGCAGAAACTGCTATCACTCGAGTAAGTTCAGCTCGAGCAGAAGCTCTTGCGGAAGAAGGGCGAAAAGGAGCGCTTGTGCTTCGTGACCTTATAGACCGAAGAAGGCACGTTCTGCACCCAATCCTCTTTGTAGTCTTAGCCTGCCAAATAGGTGTGGCCACAGTGGTAGCTGCACTTGTGCTGGAACACTGGGGAATATGGCAGTTAGCTATTGTCTTTATCGCTGAATTACTGGTACTTTATGCCCTCTCAGAGGCTTTGCCAAAAAGTTGGGCGCTTGCGCACCCTGACATAAGCGCTACTAGAACAGCTCCGTTAGTGAAGGTACTATCAAAAATAGCCCCCCTCAGATGGGTGGCGAATGGTGTCGTTCGCTTGGTAGGGGCAGATCTCCCAAATGGCTTCGCTGAGGGAGAAGTTTCAGAAGAAGAGTTATTGGCATTTGCAGAGGAAGCCGCAGCTAGCGACGCAATTAATGAGGACGAACGGCACCTGATTGAGCAGGTAATTGAATTTGGGGACACTGTGGCTCATGAAGTCATGATCCCACGCCCTGACATCGTCGCTGTCAATAAAGAAACATCAATAGAGGACGCAGTAGACCTTGTGATTGGAAAGGGCTTCAGTAGGCTTCCAGTGTTCCAAGAGAACATAGATGACGTAGTGGGTATCGTTTATTCAAAGGAACTTATGAGAGCGCTCAGAGATGGCGACAAATCCCAGCCAGTGAACCATATTTTGAGACACCCAATCTTTGTGCCTGAATCAAAAAATATATCACAATTACTTAGAGAAATGCAGACCGAAAAATCTCACATAGCTATCGTTATCGATGAATATGGAGGAACGGCTGGACTAGTAACTCTAGAAGACCTCATTGAAGAAGTCGTAGGTGAGATAGTAGATGAATTCGATATCGAGCCACCAATGATAGAGCGACTCGGCAACGGTAAACTGCGAGTTAATGGGCGAGCAGATCTAGATGACTTAGATGCAATCCTAGAGATCGACCTGCCTGAAGGAGATTGGAGCACTGTAGGAGGACTCATTTTTAACACCCTTGGTCATGTCCCTGATGTGGGCGAAACAATAGAACTGAATGGTCACCATTTCCTTGTAGAACGCGTTCAAGGAAGACGGATAGCGCGAGTTCTTTTTACTCCGGCGCTGATGGTCAACGAATGATTGCTGAAAGAGATAATCCTGTGGAGCCTCCCTCCTACAAATCAGCTTTTATAACTGTCTTAGGTAGACCTAACGTTGGTAAATCCTCCTTGGTAAATAAGCTTTGTGGCGAGAAAATAGCGATAACCTCCAACAAGCCACAAACAACCCGCCATAAGATACGCGGAGTTCTTCATCGACCGGATGCGCAACTTATTTTTGTTGACACACCAGGTATTCATAAACCGCGAACAAGCTTAGGGGAACGCCTCAATACAAAGGCCGTATCGACACTAACGGAAATCGATATTGTATGTTTCGTTGTTGATGCAACGAGCCCGATCGGACCTGGCGATAGATATATTGCAGAGAAACTTGGTCTCGAAACAATTGTGCTTGTAAACAAATGCGATAAAGCCAAGAAACCTCAAATAGCGGAACGACTTTTAGAAGCATCAGAACTAAGCTTTTCAGAGTACTTTCCAGTCTCCGCTAAAACCGGTGAAGGACTACCAGTACTAGTTGAACATTTATTCGGCTTAACACAAGAAGGACCAATGTTCTTTCCTGCTGAACAGATCACAGATATGTCTGACCGTGATTACGTTGCCGAATTAGTTAGAGAGCAACTCTTAAGAATAATGGAAAAAGAAATTCCACACTCCATTGCGACCAGAGTCACTGAATGGGAATGGCCCCGTATTCGAATAGAAATATTGGTAGAGAGAGAAAGCCAAAAAGGAATCGTCATAGGTCACAAAGGTGAGAATCTTAAAAAAGTTGGAACACAGGTTCGTAAGCAACTTGCCGAAGGGGCTTATATAGAACTACAAGTCAATGTTGACAAAAATTGGCAGAAAAGACCCGACGAAATAGAGCGACTGGGATATTGATTCAGGTTGATTAAGAGAATTCAATAACAAGCGTAGCTACTGTCAGGACTGCAAGGGAAAGAATGCACAGCCCAAAGAAAGGAAACTGCACCGATCGGCGCGGAGCTTGACCCTTTCCGTGATAATATCTCACATCATTAGCCCAATTACCTTGACTCGAAGCCATAAACACAACATATAACCACCTCGTTCTGAAAAGGTGGATGGACAGAATTGGACAACTACTAAGTCATACACCAAATCAGGCTTTTAGAGAGATACCGTCTTAACGTGGTCACAAAGAAATTAACAACCAAAGAAATTCAAAAAATAAAGATAGATCCCAAAGCACTACCAAACCATGTATCTGTGATCATGGATGGCAATGGTCGATGGGCTCAAGACCGATCACTTCCGCGTACTGAAGGCCACCTCCAAGGAGAGCAAGCATTATTCGAGTGTGTTGAAGCTGCAATCGAATTAGGCATTCCTTGGCTCACAGCATATGGTTTTTCTACTGAGAACTGGAAACGACCTAAAGAAGAAGTTCGTTTTCTAATTAATTTCAATAAAGAAACAATCAGAAAAAGAAGAGATGAACTTCACGAACGTAATGTTCGAATCCAGTTCATAGGGCGAGAGAATTGGAGGATCCCCAAAACCCTCCTCAAAGACATGGATAACGCCAGAGACCTCACAAAAGATAATACCGGTCTAACTTTCACAGTCGCATTCAATTATGGGGGTCGAGCAGAGATAGTAGACGCCATACAGTGCATGATCAAAGACAAACTAGACCCTTCGAAGATCACTGAAAAGCAGATAACCAAGTATTTATACAACCCCGAAATGCCAGATCCAGACTTAGTGATAAGAACATCCGGAGAGCAAAGGCTATCTAATTTTTTGTTATGGCAATCTGCGTATAGCGAATTTCTATTTCTCAATGAAATGTGGCCAGACTTCAATAAAAGAAGTTTTCACAAAGCTATTCGTGAATACCAAAACCGAGCGAGAAGATTTGGAGACTTATGACTCGGTATCACCGGACAGAAGGCATAGTCCTTCGCACTTATAAATTAGGTGAAGCCGACCGGATCATTGTCCTCCTTACCCCTGACAAAGGCATGGTTAGAGCAGTCGCAAAAGGAGTAAGAAAAACAAAAAGTAAATTCGGATCCCGTTTAGAGCAAACATCCCATATTGCGATACAACTGCATATAGGTCGCTCCGAACTTGCACTCATCACGCAAGTCGAGACAATAACCTACTTCCGAAAGATACGGGAAGATTTCCAACGATTAGCTAAAGCAAACGCTCTCCTTGAGGCAATAGACCAGATATCGTTACCCGATGAACCTGCCCCGGAAATGCATACCATGTTGCTACGTGCGCTCCAATCACTAGATAATGCTGATTCTCCACTGCTCGTCCCAAGTTTTTTCCTAAAAATAATGGCCCTTGAGGGCACTGAACCTCAAGTAAACCACTGTGTTCTCTGCACCGAAACAGATCTTGTTAGCTTTTCACCTTCCGAAGGCGGCCTTCTCTGCCAATACCACAAGCGAGGAAAACCAATTTCTCCTCAAGCAGTAATGCTTCTCCGAAAGATTCTTGGTGGCGAATTAAGTAAGGCATTAAATACTCCTGAATCCCCTACAACGAGAGAAGTAGATGCAGTAGCTTCAACTGCCATAGAGTATTTCCTTGAACGCAAAATTAAGTCTACGAAAATACTAAGAACCTGAATAACTCGGCCGTTTAAATCAAGTTTTTCCAAAGTTTTTCTAAAGTTTCCATGAATAGCACTTCACATGCCTAAAGCTCAGTTACTATTTTGCAAATGGAAAAAGAAAAGCCAGAAGACTCCTTAATGGAAAAAATCGTGAATCTCTCCAAAAGGCGAGGGATTATTTTTCAATCAGCAGATATCTACGGGGGGTTTCGATCCACATACGATTATGGTCCAGTAGGGTCGCTTCTACTTCGCAACGTAAAAGATGCATGGTGGAAGTCAATGGTTCAACTACGCCATGATGTGGTAGGAATCGATGCATCTATACTTTCACCACCGGCTGTATGGAAAGCGTCTGGCCATCTCGAAAATTTTTCTGACCCACTTGTTGATTGCAAAGAATGCAATGAAAGGTTTCGTGAAGATCAACTTGAAGATCTCAATATATGCCCAGCATGTGAAGCTAAAGGAAGCTTTACAGAAGCACGAGCCTTTAATTTAATGTTCAAAACACATGCAGGCCCCGTCGAAGGTGAAGGGCATGACGTCTATCTCCGCCCAGAAACAGCGCAAGGAATGTTCACGAACTTCAAGCTTGTTCAAGAAACAGCCCGGAAAAAACCTCCCTTTGGTATAGCGCAGATAGGTAAAAGTTTCCGAAACGAAATTACTCCGGGGAACTTTGTGTTCCGTACCAGAGAGTTCGAACAAATGGAAATGGAGTACTTCGTTCCGCCACAGGAGGCAGAACAATGGTTTGAATATTGGTGCAATGAGAGGATGAATTGGTATCTCGACCTCGGTATTCCACAAGAGAAAATAAAGCTTCGCCCTCATGAATCAGATGAACTTAGCCATTACAGTTCCGGTACAAGCGATATCGAATTCCTCTTTCCGTGGGGATGGGGTGAACTGGAAGGAGTCGCAAATCGAGGAGATTATGACCTAAGGCAACACTCAGAACACTCAGGAGAAAAGTTAACATATTTCGACCCGAACCTAGGAGAGCACTACACCCCGCATGTAATCGAGCCTGCTGCGGGAGCAACACGTTCAATGATGGCCTTTCTTCTTGCTGCATATGATGAAGAAATCGTTAACGATGATCTTAGAACCGTTTTGCGCTTTAATGAAAGGATTGCACCCTACAAAGTAGCTATCCTGCCTCTCTCCAAAAAAGAAACTCTTACCCCTATCGCACAAGAAGTATTTGACATAGTTAAAAAGAGATGGATGGCTGACTATGATGAAACTCAAAACATAGGGAAACGCTATAGGCGTCAAGACGAACTTGGAACACCCTATTGTGTCACAATAGACTTTGAGACTCTAGAGGATAAAAAAGTTACCGTACGTGACAGAGATACAATGCAACAAGACCGAATAAGCATTGACCAATTAATTACCTACCTCGGTGACCGCCTTACCTGATAAAGGACCATTTTGACTGCGTACAACAAAATTGTTTCACTAGTAGAAAAAGCCGAAAATAGTGAAATAGAGATAGTTCAAGCCATAAGTAGTGTCGATGCACAAGACCTACTTGATGTTCTTTTTAGCTCCGCAGGCGAAAAAGAAACCGGCCCTGTAGCCTCCGGAATTGCTGCATCTCCAGGTGCTGCCTCAGGGAAACTATGCTTAAGCGTAGACGCGGTTCTTAATACTGTAGATGCGGGCCAAGATGCGATAATGGTAGCAATGGAAACAGGCCCAGAAGATGAACCAGGTATGCGATGGTCCTCAGGCATAGCAACAGCACACGGTGGACTTGCAAGCCATGCAGCAATATACTCCCGAGGCCTTGGCCTTCCTGCAGTATGTGGCATTACCGAACTCGAAGTAGCTGGGTCCTCAATTGTGATAGGCAATATGACCATCGGCGAAGGAGAAGAAATTTCAATTAACGGAACTACAGGGGAGATATATGCTGGAAAATTAGAAATTTCTGAAGCTGAAACTCCTGCGGAGCTAGACTCACTTTTGGAGTGGTGCGATCACACACGAAATGGCTTCCTCGGTGTACGTGCAAACGCAGACACAGCTGAAGAAGCAGTTGAAGGGGTAAAAGCTGGTGCTGATGGAATAGGGCTATGCCGAACAGAACATATGTTTCTAGGAGAGCGCCTCCCAGTGATAAGAAAAGTTCTTCAAGCAAAAACAGAAGCTGCTCAAGGCACAGCGCTAACTGAGCTAATTAAAATACAAACCCAAGATTTCGTGAATGTTCTTGAACCAATGGACGCTAAACCAGTAACTATTAGGTTACTTGACGCCCCGTTACATGAATTCCTTGAAGACAGCCATGAACAGAACCCTATGCTTGGATTAAGAGGAGTACGCCTAGCTCTTGTAACGGAGAACTTATACCGTGCTCAAACTCAGGCACTCATATCTGCAGTCAAAGAAAGACTCAAAGCATCCGGAAAACCAATCGTAGAAATTATGGTGCCACTAATTTCCATAAAAGAGGAATTAAAGACGATCCTCTCATGGATCAGAGAAGAAACTACTAAGTCTCCGATTGATATTCCTCTGGGAACGATGATTGAAACTCCACGTGCAGCTCTCATTGCTGGAGAACTCGCACAACTCGTTGATTTCTTGAGCTTTGGGACAAATGACCTGACCCAAATGACGTATGGATTCAGCAGAGATGATGTGGAGGCAACTGTTATTCAGAGATACATCGAAATGGGAATATTGGACGAAAGCCCATTTGCTCAACTCGATGCTTCTGGAGTTGGGGAATTAGTCCAACAAGCTATCAATCGAAGCAAAGAAGCAAATCCTAAAATCAAAATCGGAATATGTGGAGAACACGGCGGAGATCCAACCTCAATACGTTTCCTAGCTAAAGCTGGAGTGCACTATGTCAGTTGCTCTCCACCACGTATCCCAATCGCCCGTTTAGTTGGAGCTCAAGAAGCAACAAAATAATCGAGCACCGTCAATGAGAAACAGTCTAACTTCTCGTGTATGTTCTACTCATGGGCTGGAGTCGGCAATTTATTGAGAAAATTAGAGACGCTACGGATCTCGCTGTCGTTGCAGGAGATTATGGTGACACAAAGAATGCAGGACCGGGAAAAATAAAGCTCAACTGCCCACTTCCGAACCATAATGAAAAGACCCCCTCTTGTTACGTGCAAAAGGAGTTCTTTAAATGTTTTGGTTGTGGTGAGGGCGGTGATATCTTCAAATTCATCGAAATTATCGAAAACTGTGATTTCAACGAAGCAGTCAAAAGATTAGCCGACCGTGCCGGTATCATCCCTGAAACAAATGACTGGGTTGGTGGAACCGCAGGAGATGACAAGAGAAAGGATCTATTCCAAGCGGTAGCTAACGCATCTGATATATTCCTCAACCGTTTACTAGACATGGATAATAAGACAGCGCAGAAAGCCCGAAATTTCCTCAGAGACAGGGGAGTCACCGGCGAAATGTGCCAAAAATATGGAATAGGGTATTCATTCCCTAAGCAAAAAGGGTTATCAGATAATCTCATCGGGATTCTCACTCCGATGTTAGAAGAAGCTTTCAAAAAATCTAATATTAAAAGTGGAGATATACCTAAAAAAATCGAAATAACATTAAAATCCGCAGGGCTTTCCTCTGAATATCAAGGTCAAGCTACTGACTTTTTCTTTAGCGAAAGAATAATGTTCACAATCTATGACTCAAGTGAAAGATCGATAGCGTTTAGTGGTAGACAATTACCCGGAGGACCCGAACCTAAATATCGAAATTCCCCAGCGACTGACATCTACAAAAAGGATCAAGTGCTCTACGGCCTGAACTGGGCTAAGAAAAATTTCGCAAAAGAAGATCGCATAATTATTTGCGAAGGGCAGTTAGACGTAATCGCATTCCATGAAAGCAAACTCCGAATTGCTGTAGCGCCATGTGGAACAGCAATAACAGAAAATCATATTAAAACGCTCGCTAATTATTCAAAGAATATGATTATTTGTTTTGACTCTGACCCAGCAGGCCAAAATGCAACAAAAAAATTCGCGCAATGGGAAGAAAAACACAACCTCCAAATCAAAGTTGCCACTTTGCCTGAAGGTAAGGACCCCGGAGATTGTCTCACAGAAAAGAACTTAACAATGCTAGAGAATGCCATCAAAGAATCTATTCCATTTCTTCGCTGGCGGATAAATAATATAATTAACAATACAAATCCCAACACAATAGAGGAGCGAGTCCAAGTCGCTGGTCAATGCCTGCAATTGGTAAGAGATCATCATGAGGAGATGTTCCATGACGACTATGTAAACTACATCGGAAATAAATTTGACCTGCCATATTCTGGTTTGCGAGAAAAGTTTGACAATTTAAATAAAAGCAAACAACTAAAAGCCTCCTACCAGCAGCAACCAACGACAGCAGAACAAACAAAACCTGCCATCAGGTCTGTAAGTAAAAGTAATTCGATTTCCAAATCTAAAGAAATTCCACCTCAAATAGCTATCAATGTTCTCTTGTTGCTACTACATAACAGACAAACTCTTGAAACAGAAAAAATTATCCCTGATAGATTAGATGCTTTTTTATTCCCGAAAGGAGCACTACGAGATATCTACGAATCGTTAGTAGAGAGCAACAGCCTAAACGAAGCAATCGACAAACTAAAAGGAACAGATAGTCAACTTTCCACCGTTGCTCTATTGCGAGCCTCTAAACCAATCGAATCACCATCTACAGAAACCGCGAAAAAAATGGTAGGTGAATTACTCATCCGAACTGTTGAAAAGCAGTATGAGTCTCTCCATGAAAGGGCAGTTGTCAATGGCGACCTCGCAAGCATCAGTGATTTAGGCAAAGTCCATACGAACAAAAGCATTATGCAAAATGAAGGCTACGACCTATTTTCTCCTGAAGCAGACTTTCTTATTGACTGGCTTCGTGAAAGGCTAGCCACTATGGACTCCAATAGTGAGAAGCCAAAGCATGGTCACTAATAAGAGATTGCTATCTCAAGACGAAGAAATTATGCATGGAACGCAAATTCAAATAGCTGCTCAAGCTAGTTTCGAGATACTGCGACAAGCAGAATCATTTATCGCTGCTAACCCAAGTTTAAAATCTGTGGGCACCATGAGGACGATGATAGAGGAAAGCAAAAATTTAGAATTTAATTTCGTCAAAATTCAAGAAATAAGCAAAGTGCTCCTATCCGAAATACGGCCAACTTCTAAAAATGGGAAAGAGCTAATTCAGTGCAACCTAGAGAAAATCAAGATTGGTAAATGGTCAAAAGACCAAATGATTATCAGGAATCAAGGATTAGTTCGAAAGCTAGCTACTTCACATTTAAGTCAGAACGTGCCTTTAGATGACCTTATTCAAGCTGGGAATATTGGTCTTGTCCGCGCCGTTGAGAAATTTGACCCCACTAGGGGAAATAAATTTTCAACTTATGCTCGAGACTGGATCAAGCAAACAATGAATAGATATGTTGATGGGCAGCACACAATAAAGATTCCCGAATACCAGCGGAATAAGATCTCACGAATCCGAAAGGTGCAAAATGAACTTCTTCAAGCCAGAGGAAATGAAGCTCCCCTTTCACTAGTTGCAGCTGAATGCGAAATGACCGAAAACCAAGTTGAAACTCTCCTTGCAATAAAGCAAGATGCTGTCTCGTTGAATAAATCGTTTGGAGAGGGAGAATCTGACCTTGAGGATTTTATAGAGGATAAAGATTCGCCATCGCCAGAAGCAGCTGCTGAAAAGATAATGGTAAAGGTGGAACTTAAAAATGCTTTAGAAGCATTGACCGATGATGAAAGAGAAGTGATCATAAGAAGGTTTGCGTTAAACGGAGAGAAGGAAGCAACTCTCGAAGAGATCGGAGACTATCTGGGGCTTTCAAAAGAAGCTGTGCGCTTGAAGTTACAAAGATTACTGAAAAAACTCGCTAGATCATCAGCCCTGCAAGAATTAAGCAAAATTGAATAAAAGAAAGTAGATAAAGAAAACTTATCGTTCAATACGACAGTTATACTAATGAACTGTTAATCTCACAGAACCTTCCGGGGTAGCTCAGTTGGCAGAGCGTCGGACTGTTAATCCGCAGGTCGTGGGTTCGAGCCCCACCCCCGGAGCAGAAAGCCTCCTTTGAAAAGAGGAGGCTTATCTCTGCTTACGTTACCTCAATTGCCATTTTGCAGGGTAAGATCCATTCGGGCCTGTAGCTCAGTGGTTAGAGCAGGGGACTCATAATCCCTTGGTCGTGGGTTCGATCCCCACCAGGCCCACAGCTAGGACTTTGTAACTTTCGCTTTGCCAGCCTCCTTGCGAACATCAATTCCAGTCAGAAGGGCCCCAAAAATCTTTGTAGAAAGCCCATTCAGCGCAGCATTTACAGCCATACGTCTTGGAAGGCGAACTTCACTTTTGTTTTTCTCAACAGCTTTAACTGTAGCCTTGGCTACTTTAATGGGATCAGCAACAGCCATAAAGCCAAGTTTCATAAATCTATCTACACCCTTTTTCATAAGCGGATCTGTATCAATCCCATCCCACATCTCTGTATCGACTGGTCCAAGATGAAGAATAGAGACGTTCAATGGGGTATATCGAAGTTCCATGCGAAGAGATTCCGCGTATCGTGTCAACCCTGCTTTCGATGAACAATAAGCAGACATTGCCGGATTACCTGTAGTAGCAGCGATAGAAGATGTATAAACGAGGTGCCCAGTGCCTCTTGAAAGCATTTTAGGAAGTACCGCAGCAGTTAATATTTGTGGAGTAATGAGATTGATACGTAACGTCTCTTCAATTTCTGCTTCAGTAATATCTTCAATAAGTGTGCTTTTCTCAATGCCAGCATTATTAATGAGAATGTCAATAGGTCCAGCATTAACTTCAACTCGGTCAATATATGTCCGAACGTCTCTAGAATCATTCGCATCAAATGGAATAGCTATCCCATTCACTTCATTAGCGAGATCCGAAATAGCATTCTCCGTTCTCGCTGACAAAATTACTTGACTTCCAGCAGCAGCAAATTCCTTAGCGATTTCAGCTCCAATACCTCTAGAAGCCCCGGTGATGACTACTCTTTTTCCATTAAGATCCATTTCAGCCTCCTTAGGCTAGTAACAGTTAGCGAATTAAAAACTTATAACAGCGAGTCAAGAAAAATTAACATACTTTTTAAGCAGTATTATCAGATCTAATTACTTCGTTAACTGGTGGAAGACTTTCAACCATGACGATAGGAATTAGCCTGTCAGTTTTCTTTTGGTAAGACCCATAATTCGGAAAATCAAGAACGATCTTATCCCATAAGTCCTTGCGGTCTCCATCTTCAATAACACGAGCAATCATGGGTTTGCTTCCTGACAGGGTTTCAACTTCGACCAGAGGATTCTTGAGAATATTTAAATACCAATCTGGGTGGCGATCGTCTCCGCCCTTAGAGGCAACAAGGCAAAATGTTTCCTGAAATTTAGACGGGCTTGTTAACATCACCGTCCTGCTTTTCCCGCTAACTCTTCCGACCGTCGTTAATTTTACTACTGGCATTCCAAAAGTATCCCAACCCTTCCTGCCCGATGTAACTTTGATGAGAGCGCGATGTAAGGTATTAGCTAGTTTCATAACGGAATCGTTAGGCATTCCTAGACACTAACATCGCAAATCCTATGTCAAGAACCATTAACATCTCAAAAAGCATTCTTATGCTAATGTTCTTTCCCTTAGTTGCTTTGGGATGCTCACAATCTAATTCAGAAAGAGCTTACCTAGTTCCAGTCGAAACACCTATAAGCGAAATTACTGGAACCGAAGTACCACAAGCGCAGCCAACTCCCATCGCTAGCCCAACTCCTCAACCTACTCCAACGACGTCTCCTACTCCGACCCCAGTTTTAATTCCAACGATTTCCATTGGGTATATGGGATTCACTGGAGAGCGCCCCACCGGACTAGTTGTATCGCAATGTTCGCCACTTACAATTTATGGTAAGGATGTTGAAGGAGTCCGAGAGCACATTGACCGATACGATGCCATGTGCCATGCGGCCGCAGAAGACGAAATAGTGTTTGAAGTCAGAAGCGCATTCCGCAATTACTACGATCAACTAGATTATTACACGTCTGACAGATTTGGCCCGTCAGTTGCATTGCACCCTGATGAATCAATGCACGTCGCAGGGATGGCTATAGACTTGACAGAGAATTCAAAAAACTGGACCCATGAAATCGTAGGGTGCTACGACGAGGAAACAAATGATTTCAGCTATCTGGCAGAACCCATAACTCATCTTGCCTACGCAAAGAAAATAAGAAACAAGGAATATAGTTCTTTGTGTGATCAATCGCTAAATGTAGTTCCTATAAAAAGAACCATGCTGTTTGGTTTGACTCCTGGATGCACCGTTCTAGATGAACCTGAATGGTGGGGGGATCCCGAAGTAATAGAATGCAGTTCAGGAACATTAAAGCCGAACGGGATGGTCCGTGAGGATTGGCATTTCGAAAATGCCGACCTTATATCTGCTTACATAAGACAATAACATTCTGAAGGTACTAAATTGAGCAAAACTAATGCACAGCGAACTATCAAGTTGATTTCCTTTCTTCTAATACCTTTCGCTTTCCTAACTAGTTGTGGTTACGTCGAAAATGAAGTCATGGCATCAGGCAAGTTAATAGAGACATCAACGATTCCACCAGCGACACCAACCCCAACTCCAACTCCAACTCCAATAGAAATTCCGACCCCTACTCCAATACCAACGCCTGAACCTACTCCAACAGTAATACGAGTTAATTCACCCTACGGAGAAAACGTTGAAAGGTGGCGAGTCCACGTTCGCGGAGCCCTCGCCGAATATGGATTAAGTGATGAAGAAGACCGGTTCATGAGAGTTATGTGGTGTGAAAGCAGGGGAGACCCTAATGCTGTCAACGCTGAAAGTGGTGCCTCAGGGCTAATGCAACACATCCCGCGCTATTGGGATGACAGAGCTCGATTATCTGGTTTTCAAGGCGCATCACCATTCAACCCAATAGCGAATATTTACGCATCAGTATGGCTCCTAGACGTCGGAGGATGGAGCCACTGGGAGTGCAAGTAAATTTCTCAAGCTATGCCAAAGCATCAGGCTAAACTGTAAGCATGGTTAAGGGGAGCATAAATGAGCTATCTACAGCGGTTACATCAAAAGAAATAGCTGCCTATCAAAAAGATGGTCATGTTTGTATCAGAGGATTGATAGATGCCGAAGCAGTATTAAGCTACAAGCCTTTCATTGAAGAAGTTTCTGAATCATGGAAATATGAGAAGCGACCTATAGAAGAACGAGAGACATACGGGAAAGCTTTTCTTCAGGTTCACAATATTTGGCAAAAGAACAGATTATGTAAAGAGATAGTTTTCGCCAAACGTTTCGCTCATGCCGCATCCCAGCTACTTGGAGTAGAAAGTGTCAGAATCTACCATGATCAAACGCTCTTTAAAGAACCAGAAGGTGGCCATACGCCATGGCACCAAGACCAAACATACTGGCCTTTAGAAGCGAACAGCACAATTACGATGTGGCTTCCGCTCACTGAGATTTCAGAGGACGTAGGCTCAATGTACTTTGTCTCAGGGTCACATCATAAAGGCGAATTCGGAGCTGGTATGATCTCTGATTCAAGTCATGAGAAGGTCCAACAGTGGATTGATGAGAATAATTCTCCGGTACATACCCATGGGGCTATGGCAGTGGGTGATGCAACTTTCCATTCTGGGTTTACCCTTCATAGCGCTAAGGCAAACCCATCTAAGCAAACACGCCCAGTCCTAACTGTCATCTACGTCGCAGGCGGAACAAGAATTATAGACCCAACCCCAATGCAAGATTTTGATTTTAAGCTTTGGTTAGGGGGAAGGCAAGCAGGGGATATCGTTGACAGCGAAATCAACCCTCAGTTGTACCCATAAAATTTAAATTGGGCGTAGCTTAAATGCTCCTGTCGGTTGAGGATCCTTTGGCGCAGAAAATAGATTCCCGAATACGATGTCATTACCCACCAAGGGAGTTATCGCAGCAATAATTTCAGCTACAGCGTATGTGTCATCCAAAGCTTGGTGCGCATTAGCGATACCCACACCAAAAGCATTAGCGACATCACTTAACTTTCGAGTTGGGGGAGTAACAGGAGCATAAACTGAAGCTTTCCGACTATCCCAATTTGGAAATAATAATCCCCTGGGAAGGCAACCGCACCTATCCAATTCGGCGTGAAGAAACCCAAGGTCAAAGCTAACGTTGTGGGCAACAATAATGCTCCCGTCTAATCTGGAATAAATATCACCAGCGACGTCTTTAAAAGTCGGGGCGTCTACTATCCAATCACTACTAATGCCATGAATATGCTCCGCACCCATATCACAATCAGGTCCAGGATTCAGTAAAGAAGTCCAGGTAGCACCAATTTCTCCGTTCTGCACTTCGATGATTGCAAGCTCAATAGCCCTACTTGATTTGGGTGAAAAGCCAGTAGTTTCAAAATCAATGCACGCAAATTTCGTGTCTTCAAACCGCATAGGAAACTAACTATTCTTTCGTTATCTCAATAGAGGACCTGATATCATCCTCGTTATTAAACCATTTTTCACCCGAGGTTATTTCTTCAATTTGTTCATTGGAGTCAATCCACCCTGTAAACCCCTCTGCGAGATGGGCCACGTTAGAGAAACCCAAATTCTTCAGCGCAGATGTAGCAAGCGCTGAACGCCAACCGAGTGAACAAAAAAGAATATAACGCTTTTCAAAGGTAAAGTCCGGCTTATGATATGGGCTATCTGGATCAAACCACCATTCAATCATGCCCCTAGGAGCTGAAATAGCGCCTGGGATAGTGCCCTCAAGCAAACGCTCGCGAAAATCTCGTATATCAACTAACAGAGCCGCATTTTCAGATATCTCATCTTTGACTTGATCAATAGATAACTCCTCTATCTCAGACTTTGCTTTTTCGACAAGGTCATTAATTGAGGTACGTTGCATAATAATAATGTAGCCGCAAGATAAGAAAAGCTGGAATCAAGATTCAGACCTAATTTGATTCCTGAGGATGAACTAATAACCTCAAACAGAAAGGGGAAATATGGCAGCATATGGATCAGACACCACGACAGAGGAAGTATTACGAGGACATGACTTAACTGGACGTCATTTCATGATCACAGGAGCTTCAAGTGGGCTTGGTGAAGAAAGTTCTAGGGCACTTGCACAAGCAGGCGCAACAGTTACAATGATGGCGCGTAATCCCCAAAAACTTGAAAACGCAATTGAGCGTATCAGGTCCGCTAACCCCTCAGCACAGTTAAATGCTGGGATAGCAGATCTATCTGATCAGAAATCAATTCGAAATTATGCTGAAGGATTTCTATCAACAGGCTCTACAGTTGATGTGCTCATCAACAATGCAGGCGTTATGGTGTGCCCATTTAGCAAAACTGTCGATGGGATTGAAATGCAGTTTGGGACGAACCACATAGGTCATTTTCTATTGACGAACCTTTTAATGCCAGCAATTCTAGCTGGCGATAATCCGCGAGTCATTAACCTATCTTCCGCTGGCCACACGCACTCCGACGTTAATTTAAACGACCCTAATTTCGACGAAAGTAAATATAACGCGTGGGAATCTTATGGACGGAGCAAAAGCGCAAACATCCACTTCACACAGGAGATCGTTCGTCGATATGGAGATCATATACAGAGTTTCGCAGTGCATCCAGGGGTCATCCTCACCGACCTTGGCAGGCACCTAACACCTGAATTGATGAACGAGATGACTGAACGAGTCAAATCCCGATCAACATCTTCCTCTGAGGCGAAAGAAAGTGGAGCATTGCCATTTAAATCCATACAAGCAGGAGCAGCGACGCAAGTGTGGGCTGCTATTACGAATGATCTGAAGGATAAAAACGGAGCGTATCTTGGTGATTGCCAAGTAGGAATTGAAGGAGGAAATCCAAGCGAGTCAGGATACCTTCCATACATTTTCAATACCGAAACAGCTAAAGCGTTATGGTCACTAAGCGAAAATTTAGTTAATCAAAGATTTTCCGGTACTGACTAAATAGAAACTAAGCCATTGAAGCTACTGTGCCCCACACAAGACTAAAGATCAATACTATATGAAGACTTCACCTGCAACACTTTGAAGGATTAACATACAAACAAAGCATAGGAGGATAAAGGTGCCGGGATTACTACCAGATGTTGACCCAAATGGCTTGATTGAATACTCAGTTGTCTACACAGATAGGTCAGTTAACCATATGTCTCTCAGCTTTCGAGAGGTCATGACCGATATTTCATCCACTCTCAAACAGGTTTATAACGCTGACGGGGTCGCAGTAGTTCCTGGAAGTGGAACATTTGGAATGGAAGCAGTCGCCCGGCAATTTGCTACTGATCGAAATGTAATGGTTATTCGCAACGGGTGGTTTAGTTATCGCTGGACACAAATCCTTGAACGAGGAAAAATAGCTTCATCACATTCGGTCTGTATGGCACAACCAGTAAGTAATGAAGAGCAGTCTCCCTTTGCTCCAGCAGGCCTTGATCAAGTGCTGCAGAGAATCAATGAAGAGAGCCCCAAAGTCGTTTTTGCTCCACACGTAGAAACATCAGCTGGAATGTTACTGCCAGATGAATATATTACTCACGTAGCTGAGACCACCCATCAAAATGGGGGAATTATGGTACTTGATTGCATAGCATCGGGAGCATTGTGGGTTGATATGCAAAAAACTGGAGTCGATGTGATCGTAAGCGCACCTCAGAAAGGCTGGAGTGGAACCCCTTGTTGTGCGCTGGTAATGATGAGCCAACGAGCATTAGAAACGTTACAAAATACCGAGAGCTCAAGCTTCGCATGTGACCTTAAAAAATGGCGGGAAATTATGGAAGCATATGAAAACGGTGGACATGCTTATCATGCAACAATGCCCACCGATGGATTAAAGAACTTCCGAAATGTGATGAAAGAAACTCAAGAACTCGGTTTTGAAAAAATGAAGGAAGCGCAAATAGAACTGGGTAGTAGAATACGCGCAGTTCTCGAAAAACATGGTTACAAATCTGTCGCATCAGATGGTTATAAATCACCTGGTGTGATTGTTTCATATACCAATGACCCAGCCATCAAATCTGGTGCAAAATTCTCTGCTGCAGGAATGCAGATAGCGGGTGGCGTTCCTCTTCAGTGCGGAGAGCCTGACGATTTTTCTACTTTCCGAATCGGCCTCTTTGGCCTAGATAAGCTAATAAATATCGAGAGAACAGTTGAAACCTTTTCAGCAACTCTTTCTACTGTTCAAGAGTAAAAAAATCAGCTCGAGCACGACGGTTCTCATCGTATACAGGCTCACTTAAATCACATCTGAACTTCCGATGATTAGAGTCCCTTCCTGACGTGCTTCTTATGAGATTCCCCATATTGAAGTAATTTTCGTGATCAAAGTGTTGGTGCAATGAGTCGTAGTTATCCCAAATTTCAACAACCGCAATACGCTCCTCAACACAAGGGTCTGCTGAGAAAACGTACATTTGGCAACCAGGCTCTTCATTCCTTGTCGCTAGTTGCAAAGAGCTTGACTCTGAAAGCAAGTCTCGTCTCTCAGACGGATCATGAAGGTCAATGTAGCCCGCAACGATTATCGGGTCTTCAGGAGCTTGCTCATCTTGTGTAAAGAAATCAGCTCTTGCGCGAGGTGTCTCATCATAGACAGGCTCACAAGCAGTTACTCTCCATTTTTTGCTTTCAGCTCCTGCTAAACCGACCTCTCCAAACATCGAACCCATATTGAAGTAATTTTCGTGGTCGAAATGAGCATGAAGGCTATCTCTGTCCTCCCATAGCTCATACACCGCTACTTTGCTTTCCTCAGCTGGGTCCGGTGAGAACACATAAGCTTCGCAACCTGGTTCGCCATCTCTTGTAGCTTGCTGAAGTGGCATAGCCTTTGCAACAGCCTCCGGTCTCGATTTAGGGTCCGCTAAAACAAATGTTGCAGTAATAATAATCATTATGTCTCCAATTCTGTGGCTAACTTTTTTGGATACTCTCGCACCCAAACATTACGAAGCTCTTCAATGAGGCTACTCTAGCGACATGGATAAACAACTACGCATATCAGTCACAAGCCTCTCCTTATCTACCTCGTTGGGATTTCTCCTTACCATGGCCCTGAGTTCGGGCAGTACGAAAATCAACGATATGCCTATTCTTGCGATCTGCGCAATCCTTGCATATGCGATCAATTACGTCGTATTCATACCCTCATTCATAGCCAGAACAGAACACTACTTTGACCTCACAGGTTCATTAACAACAATTACGTTGATTGTGTATGCACTCGCAGCAAGCAATGAACGTGATGCTCGTTCATTTATTGTTGCTGCCATGGTTCTGATATGGGCTATTCGTTTGGGGTCATTTTTGTTCATGCGAGCAAAACAAACAGGCGGAGATAGCCGTTTCGACAGCGTAAAACATCGTTTCATCCCATTTCTATCGTGGTGGTCTCTCCAAGGGCTTTGGATCTTGATGAATCTCGCTGGCGCACTCGTTATCCTTACAACTCAAGAACCTGAAAGCTTTGGTGCGCTTGCGGTTATCGGGATATGTCTTTGGGTAATCGGATTCACAATCGAAGTCGTAGCTGATCAACAAAAGAAAGCATTCCGACTCAACAGCATAAATAACGGGAAATTCATTAGCACTGGTTTATGGGCTTGGTCACGACACCCAAACTATTTTGGAGAAATCTTGCTTTGGATCGGAATATCAGTAATAGGTCTCCCAGTCTTATCAGGATGGAGATGGGTCGCGTTAATTTCGCCAATCTTCGTCATAGTCCTACTTACCAAAATTAGCGGTATCCCAACCCTTGAACGACGGGCCCACAAACAATGGAGCGGAGACCCAAGCTATGAAGAATATTTAAAGAACACCCCAATTCTTATTATGAAGCCACCATCAACTAAGTTAAAGCAACGCAAAGAGACGAGGCAATAAATGAAATTCGGTTTAGCATTCGCTAGCAGCATCGGAACAGAAGGAAGCAGCGCAGTTGAAATTTGCAAACTCGCTGAACAAGTCGGATTTGAGTCATTGTGGGGAGGGGAACATGTCATCTTTCCATCATCAATCGAATCCAAATATCCGTATACGGCAGATGGCAAAGTTCCAGCCACTAAAGACACTTGGATACCCGACCCCCTGATCTGGTTGGCATACGTTTCAGCGGCAGCACCCAGCCTCAGATTAGGCACATGTATTCTGATACTTCCTCAAAGAAATCCTTTGATACTCGCGAAGGAAATCGCAACACTTGACCATCTCACTAATGGAAAAGTTGAGCTCGGAATAGGAGTGGGTTGGCTGAAAGAAGAGTTTGAAGCTTTAGGCGTTCCATGGGAGCGGCGAGGCGCAAGAACAGATGAATATGTTGAAGCGCTCCAAGCAGTCTGGTCAGGAACCGATATCGAATTTCACGGAGAATTCGTTGACTTTGACCCACTCACTTGTACACCGAGGCCGAAGCAAAAGAAAATTCCGATTCTGGTAGGTGGAGATACGCCAGCAGCGATAAGGAGAGCTGCAAAGCTTGCCGATGGGTATTATCCGGGAACAGGAGACTTCGTAGAACTCCAAAAGCTTATAACTGACGTGCGACAAGCTGCCGAAGATAACGACCGTGACCCTGCAGACATTGAAATTAATGCACACTTTTCAGTCTTTGGTGAAGGTGACAGAATTGAAGGAGTTGAAAAGATGCGTGAAGCGGGAGTTGGGCGCATCATGGTTCCTGGCTTTATCTTTGGGGGGCCGAGTGGAATGGAGCAATTGCAAGAATTTGGCGAAAGTGTCGTATCGGAAACAAAGACAAACTAGCTTTCGTTCTCGTCTTCGTCGCCAAAAATGTCAACATCGTTCACGGGGATTCCACCAAATGACTCATAATATTCTTTCCTGAATTCATCTATAACGACACCGATGGCAACGATAGCTAGATTCAGTTCATCAGGGTTTAAATGATTGCCCATCAAACGATGATTTAAGATCACGTCGCAAAACCCTACACGTTCACTCCAAGATGATGATGTAGCAAAGATTGCTCCGAACAATGAATCACCATTCGTTCTAGCAATGTGCTCGAAAAGAGCATCTGAACAAGGGGCATCGAACAGAATAATGCTAGAAATTTCAACAACGACGATGCTATCCCACTCATCTGTAAACCATTCTATTTCCCGAACCCGAAAGTAAAGATCGACGCCTTCATAGTCAACTATCCAACTATGATCTTCTTCACCTTCAGAAGCTTTCCATCGCCCTCCAAGGAATTTCCCAACCTTCTTTTCGACGCTAAACAAGTTGCTCATAAACCCTTTCTGCTAATTGTTTTCTTCATTACTGAAACTAGCAGTCGGCTATGACAATTAATGAAGGTTATTCCGTGGACCTAGAGCGATATTTGAATAGCGGAATTGCAACACAAACATTGTAAAGCAGCACTCCAGCGATGATGGGAAACCACATTATGGACTTCAGAGAATAGAACACTATTTTCCCTAATACGGTCTTGGTCGCTATGAGATAAGTAGCAATGAGGAAAATAATGAAAAAGGACCAATGCTGATCAAATAAATATGCTGACGCAACGAATAAGCCAAAGCCTACGACTGCAAATATTGCTGGTATCGACGGGTCATCATTATCATCAATGAGCTTAATAGGAATGAAAATTTTCTCGATAGCATCTCGCAGTTCGTTTTTTGCTTGATCCCAATTCTCAACCTGCGCCATTTGGCAAGTATATGACCTCTGCTTCTAAACCGAACAACTACAAACTCATGAAGGCAATATTATGTATAGGGTATAAAAGGAGGCTATGAAATGAACACGAACGTTCTCCAGTCATTGAAAGATGTTGGGGCAATATATGAAGTAATTGATTGCGATCCGTCATTTGCTGACACAGCTGAATTCTGTGATCACTACGGTTATCTTTCTCAAGAATCAGCGAATGCAATAGTGCTGGAAGGTAAAGCAGAACCATCTGTCTTCGCTCTTTGCTTAGTCTTGGCTACGACAAGAATTAATGTAAATAAAGTTGCACGAAAGCGATTAGGTACTCGAAAAGCATCCTTCGCTAAAGCTGAAATCACTAAAGAACTCACTGGAATGGAAATAGGGGGAGTGACACCATTTGGTTTACCTGAGAATCTTCCAATCTGGATTGATGATTTAGTCATGACAGCTCCAAAAGTTATAATTGGCGCTGGTTCACGAAACGCAAAGATCTATTTATCACCAGAATATCTCTTAAAACTCCCAAATAGCTATGTTGTGGAGGGGCTCTCCATGCCTTTAGTGACTGAATAATATCTAACAACAAATGCTGTGAAAGAATGTAGCAATTCTTTGTATTCGTATCGCAAAACATGGGCTTTACACGTTAGAGTGCTAACTAACTGAAGGGCGCTTAGCTCAGTTGGCTAGAGCATCTCGTTTACACCGAGAGGGTCGGGGGTTCGAGTCCCTCAGCGCCCACACTTAAGTTTGCGTGTTCGTTTTGGCTGGTTTTGTAAACGTGCAGTTCGATAATTAATGTAGCGTCATGGCATCTTCCACCTCATCTCAATCTGGTAGGCCAAATATTCTTTTATTTACGCCCGATCAGCTTCGAGCAGATGCTCTAGCCTGTTTTGGGAACACGAAAGCATCAACTCCGAATTTTGATAATTTGGCAAAGCGGGGAACACGATTTGATTCTGCCTGGTCACAGCACTCAGTTTGTGGGCCAAGCCGTATATCGATAATGACGGGTTGGTATCCACATACGGCAGGGCATCGGACTCTGGACAACCTACTCAAACCATGGGAACCAAACCTACTGAAATACCTAAAAGACGCTGGGTATGAGGTTGCTCTTCCAGGGAATAGGGGAGATGTCTTCGCACAGGATGTAACAGAAACGAGCACAGACTTCTGCGGGAACCTAGTTAAACCATCGTGGACTTGGGCTGATATTAACTTCAACGGAAACGAAGGTGATTCGCTGTACAACGCATTCTGGTTCGGTAAACAAGGAAACGAACCTCGCATAGATGGAGATGAAGCAACAATACAAACAGCAATCCAGTGGCTTGAACAAAGAACATCGGATAAACCTTGGGCTATGTGGGTTCCCTTATTAGCGCCACATCCACCGTTCATGGTTGAAGACCCCTGGTTCTCACTTCACGACCGAAATTCTATGCCAAAGCCCATATCTCCGGAAGAAACAGTTGGAAAACCACAGTTCATGAACGAACTGCGGGCAAGATACGGGTGGGGACATCTCTCACTTGAAGACCATGCTGAGATCACCGCTACTTACTACGGAATGGTCAGCAGAGTAGACGACCAACTTGGACGCTTGCTATCAGCCCTTGATCAATGCGGATATGCAAATAACACCTACACCTTCTGCTTCAGCGACCACGGAGAATATTTAGGCGACCATGGCTTAGTGGAGAAGTGGCCTTCAGGCCTTGATCCTTGTCTAGTCCAAAATCCATTAATAGTCACCGGACCAAAAGTCGCTGAGGGTGAAATAGCCCACTCCGGCGTCGAGATGATTGATTTGCTTCCCACCTGTCTGGAAATCGCTGAAACTGATGCAAGTCACACACACTTTGGGAAAAGCCTGCTCCCTATCCTCAACGATTACAATATTGAGCACCGCGATGCTGCCTTCTGTGAGGGTGGCTTCAACCTAGAAGACAATCACCTGTTTGAAGTCGCTGGATGGATTTATAAACACAAATCAGAAATCCAACATGAGATGCCAAAACTAGTGGGCAAAGCACAATGTGTAAGAACACAGAAGTGGTCTTTCATACGCAGGCAAAATGAGCAGAATGAGCTCTATGACAGAGAAAAGGACCCACACGAAAAGGTCAATATCTTAGCGACATCGAGAAAAGATGATGAAGATATTCAAGCGGTGGCCCAAGACTTACAGGACCGTATTCTTGAATGGCTCGTGCAAACAAGTGACGTTATCCCATGGCAACCTGACAACCGGTTCCCCTCACTGCTCCACGGCTGGCGACAAAACCAAGAAATCAAATAAAGCTCTATTGGCTCATGAGAGAAAGGATGGTGTTGTGCAGTTCGTTTGACCCTGCACAAACTAATTGTTTCCGTTGAGTTTTTTCCATCCTGCTTAGTTCATAAGAAATAGGGTTGCTTTCTGAATCCGTGATTTTTGCCCCAGCTTCCCTGCATATTAATGCCGCTCCCGCATAGTCCCAGATAGCTAATCCCTCGCCCGTATCAACGAAACCATCAAAAGACCCATCAGCGACTTTACATAAATCCAAAGCAGCTGAACCCAAAGCACGATATTGCCTCCACCCAAAATGCTTTTTAGGAAGATCATTGAAAACCACTATGGACTCCTCAATATCTCTAACGTCAGATACCAGAATCTTATTGCCGTTCTTCTCAGCGCCTGAACCAATTTCAGCCACGAACGTTTCGCCTGTTGCTAAATTCTTCACAAATGAAGCAATAGCCTCTTCGCTGTGGACGAGGCACAGGCTCAGCGCATACCAAGGCAAACCAAGATTCGCGTTCGTAGAGCCATCAATCGGGTCAATAATTACAACAAAAGATTTATCTAACCCAGTGGTACCTGACTCTTCACTCACTACACCCAGACCAGCAGCAATTAATTGAGGAGTCGCTATCTCATCGGCAATGACATCATGCTTATATTGACCTGGGTGACCATCAGCTTTACCCCAGTCCTCAAGGGAAGAAAGCCTAATCATAATCTGGTCACTTATTTGTTCCGAAAGTGCAAAAAAACTTGATGCTTCCATACCTAACACATTAACCGAAGAAACTTTCAAGACTCTCATCTTATGAATGAAGACCTTGAACTGATTTAGACGTAATCAAAACTTGAGTGTAAGTTTCACAAACATGAGCAATCGTAGAGAAATGATACGCATGACCGAGGAAGAGGCTTTGGAGTTCATGGAATCTCAAAAGAGTCTTCAAGTTGCAACAATCAACAAAGATGGCACACCACATTTGTCAACACTGTGGTTCGACTTAGTGGATGGTGAAATAGTTTTTGAAACCTTCACAAAATCACAAAAGATAAAGAATCTACAACGGGATAATAGAATCAGTTGCTTACTTGAAGACGGACTAGTGTATGAAAAATTGCGCGGCGTCCAAATTAATGGAGTAGCAGAACTCGTTGACTCCCCAAACGAAATACATCAATTAGCGAAAGGGGTTATGGCTCGCAATAACCCTGAAATTCCAATAGAGGCATTAGACGAAGTAGCAAAAGCTATGTCAGTGAAACGAACAGCAGTGATTGTAAAAGCAACAAAAATTGTTTCATGGGACCACCAAAAGCTCGAGGGAGCCTACTAAACCTAGTAGTGACATCAGTATTGGTAAATACAGCGCTACTTTTGTAAGTGTGAGACCTTTTACTGTTCTATTTCGACTAGCTATTACGCTTTCCTTAGCTGGACTCGTTGTCGGAATTATTGCTGTTCTATCGGGGCCTCAACTTAAAGAAATAGCTACATCGGGCGAATGGTCCCACTCTCCGGTTGCCCTCGCAAGTACAGGGACACGGTCGCTTATTTACGATCAAAATGGTGAATTAATGGCAACATTCTTTGATGAGAACCGTTCACCTATCTTGCTTGACTTAATTCCACAAGAGGTCCGTGATGCAATACTCGCGATCGAAGATTCGAATTTCTACAGTCACCAAGGCGTTGATCTTAAAGCAACCGCACGAGCACTAATTGAAAACGTTGATGCGGGAGGTATCAGCCAAGGTGGTTCGACTATCACGCAGCAACTTATTAAAAATTTAGTCTTAACACCCGAACAAACTGTTGAGAGAAAAGTCCAAGAAGCAGCTCTCGCTGTCCGGTTAGAAGACCAACTGACCAAAGACGAAATATATGAGATATATCTCAATACCGTATATTTCGGAGGGTCGGCATATGGAATAAAGGCAGCTGTCGAAGTGTACTTTGGACTAGATCTGGCTAATAAAAACCCAGCAGAAATACAAGCAACGCTTGATGACGGGCTTGGCTGGCCCGAAGCAGCGCTTCTAGCGTCGCTGATAAGGAATCCAAGTGTCAATGACCCCACGGTCAACCCGCAAATAGCGACCTACCAGCGACGAATCGTCTTGGACAGGCTCGCCGAGTTAGGATACTTCTCACCGGCTGAAGCAGAAGAATACGCTCAAACACCTCTTCCCAGTGAACGGTTTCAACCATCGCTACCATCTGCGGATGACTTCTTCGTAGCTGAAGTCAGAAGAAGCCTACTAGAAGACCCAACATTCTTGGGAGGGGGAATTCAATCACGCCTAGAAGACCTTCTCGGGATAAATGGTGGAATTAGGGTCTATACAACGTTCAATCCAGCGACTCAACAAATGGCTATAGAAGCACGAAACGAGGTACTTCGAGAAAAGTGGGGAGTAGACCCCTTTTTCACCGTATCTATCGCAGCCATGGACCCTGATAATGGCGCAGTGCGGGCAATGATAGGGGGCGAAAGTTTCGACAGTGATAGTCAATTTAACCTAGCAACACAGGGCAGAAGACAGCCTGGTTCTTCATTCAAAACATTCGTGCTTGTAACCGCATTACAAAGAGGTATCCAAACAAATGATAAAGTTAACGGGGAAGGACCATGCGAATTCCCTGAGGACACAGAGCCAAACGGAATATATGAAGCAAATAACTTTGCAAATAGTGAAGGTGAAATAGCAGAAATAAAAGACCTTCTGCTCTCCTCCTCCAACTGCGGTTTCCTCAAGCTGGGACAAATCGCAGGACTCAACAATATAATTTCCACAGCACAATCAATGGGGATTGACTCTGAAATGGACCCAGTCATATCACTTCCTCTAGGAGTAGAAGAAGTGAGCCCCATGGAAATGGCTAATGCATACGGGACATTAGCATCAGGAGGAATAAGAAGAGAACCATATTTCATAGAACGCATTGAGAGACTTCAAAATGATGAATGGGTCTCGATCTACGAACACAGCGAAGACGACAGATACCTCCCGCAACGCATTCTCACCGAAACCGTTGCATGCTGGGCAACAGATGTACTCTGGTCAAATGTTCGTCAAGGAACAGGAGTCCGAGCAGGCTGGCCAATGGGATCCCAACCTGCAGCTGGCAAAACAGGAACAACTGAAAATTTCGAAGATGCTTGGTTCGTGGGTTACACACCCTATCTATCTACAGCTGTTTGGATGGGTAACCCAGATGAAAAAATCTCAATGAGAGGAATTTATCCATATGGAAATGTAACCGGTGGGTCATTCCCAGCAGAAGTCTGGGGTGCATTCAATGCCAAATACCATGCAAATCTCCCAACACGGACATTCCCATACTGCAACCCATTTCCCCAAAGAGGAGAATATCTTCGAACAGTTGATGACCCGGAAGCTGGAACAAACCCTTGCCCAGGGCAGGTAAGTCTCGATTACTTTAGCGACGAAACAATTGACGAGTGTGAAGATGACATACCTGAAGGATTTGAAGAATGCGATTATGAATATGACTATTTAGACATAGAGGCTGTTCGCGTGACCATTTATTGTGGAGACCCTCCACCAGAAGAACCGGAGGAAGACCCAGAGGAAGAGAATGAGGATGGAGAAGACACCGTAGACGGAGAAGGGAGCGAAGAGGATGAAGTTGAAGATATTGCCGAAGATGCGTAACCGAGTAATGTCAATGAGGACAAATTCTTCGAAGCTCACTAAGATTTAATCTATGGCATCAGCAACACCAGAGAATCTTCAGATATTACTTCAGGTACAAGAAAAAGATACCCAAATTCTTGCCGCTCTTCACAAGATTAAAGAACTCGCTGAAAGAAAAGAAATCAATGAAATTCAGAAAGAACTAGAAAAACTCAAAGAAACAATATCAACAAAAGAATCTGAAGTTCATGAAAATAACAGAACCCAAAAGAAATTTGAAGACGAAGTAGCAACGATCGAGGAAAGAACTGAAAAGCAAAAAGGGAAACTTTTTGGCGGAGAGGTTGTTGCAATCAAAGAACTTCAATCCCTTGAAGCAGATATTGAAAGCTTAAAAGAACGACAAATACTAATCGAGGACCAAATCATTGAGGTCATGGAACTCAACGAACCCATCCAAAACGAAATCCTAGATCTAGAGGAACAATTAGCTAGACATGAAGAAACATTAGTAAAACTTACAAAGACACTTCAGGAAGCCATACAAAATATTGAAACCAGTATCGATCAGATCACATCAGAAAAGAAAAACCTTGTAGAGGGTGTACCAAATGAAATACTAGAAGGATACGAAAGCCTTCGCTCACGATCAGGTCATGTAGGGATCGCTAAACTGGTCAACCGAACATGTAACGGATGCAATCTGGACCTTCCCGCAGTGGAAGTAGACAGAATTAAGAAACTCCCTGAAGACATAATCATCAACTGCGAAGAATGCGGTTGCATTTTGGTTCGATAACTATGTTGCTATGGTTTGCAGGCCTATCTTTCGTCATTGTCGCTTCCGTATTCGCAAGCCCAGCTATTGATTACAGACTAGTCATCCTTGGGTCGGTTATTCCTGTAGTAGAGATGTTCTTTGGAGGCCCCTGGATTCTTCATTCACTCCTAGCTCCCGTTCTTATTATGGGATCAGTGATGATAATCTTTCGGGGGAAACGTCTGAAGCAGAGAAAATGGCTAGGGTTACCAATTGGAATGTTCATCTATCTATTCCTAGATCGAGCTTGGGCAAAAGTTAACTTGTTCTGGTGGCCGATATCTGGCTTAGAGATTAAAACGGGTGATACCCCAACATGGGAAGATCCAGTTCTGATCATACTGATGGAAGTAGTCGGCGCAGCTGCTGGTATATATGGAATCTTAAAATATAAAATTCATAAGAAGGACAACTTGAGGCTATTCACAAAATCGGGCCAAATACAGCGCCAAATTATGCGAAACCAACGGGGCTAGGATGACAAAAGTAACTCTACTCCGGCATGGCCAGACAGACTATAATGCGAAAGGCTTGCTACAAGGCAGAATAGATAATCCATTAAACGATACAGGGCTTCTCCAAGCACAAAGAGCCGCTGACACGATTGGTCCAGTTGATCAAATAATATCTAGTCCTCTCCAAAGAGCTATTCAAACTGCTAAAGCGTTTGATGCCGATACCCAAATAGACGAAAACTGGATAGAGCTAGATTACGGAGAATGGGATGGAGTGGCCCTGAAGTCAATTAAAGAAGAAACTTGGCAAGAGTGGAAGGCCGACCCATCTTTCAAACCTCCCAAAGGCGAATCGCTAGAAGAACTGGGGAAACGAGTCCGGCTATCTCTAAAAAATATAGAGAAGAGCACAGATCAACACCTGCTGATAGTGACTCACGTATCGCCGATCAAGGCTGCATTAGCATGGGCCTTAGATGTTAACGACTCAATATCCTGGCGGACAAGGCTTGATACTGCCTCATTCACACAGATCAATTTAGATTCTGACACTCCAGTATTAACTAAATTTAACCACACAGCTGAGAACAGGAACTAACACCTCAAGCAATTGACACGTTTCATCACATCAGATCGTCTAATCTGAAAATAATTAATATCTTTCAGGGATTACTATGACACATCGAACTATTGCATTATGCAGCACGAAATTCTTATTGAGTTCTCTTTCAGCATTGCTGCTACTGATTGGATGTAGCACAGAAGACATGGTCTTTGAACCAAGTCAACAGGCAATAGAGGAGGAAAGCTCTCAAGACGCACGACCTGCTGATGAATCAACGCCAGAAAATGATCAAGAAACACCCGTCTTTATCCCTCCAACTCCAGTCATTCCATCAATGCCTCCAGCAAGTAACGTTAAACTAGACGAACTCGACTGTGCGAATCCCAAACAGGAAATCAAATTCCACTGGGGTACCGACCTTGGAGATGGGTTTGAAAACTCAATTTACGGACCTTATCTACTGAAGGATGCGCGTACAGGTGTCCATGCTGATTACGATCGGTTTGTTCTAGAGTTCGATACTGACCCAAATGAACCAGATGGATCACCAGATAGCTTCCAGTTGTTCTGGGCTACAGACTCACCTACCTCAATGGGGAGCGGTGAACCCATACCCGTACTAGGAAATTATGCATTGGAAATATTTGTCCTAGGGTACGGATATGCCCGAAATGAATCGGCAGAGCCCTCTCAAGCTCCAAATCTCTTGTCACCAACTAGAACTGGGAACCTCAAACAAGCTATTTCCGATGGGGAGTTCGAAGGTGTTTTGCACTGGGTATTGGGGACAGAAGAAAAAACAGACTTCAGAGTTTTGTCCATTTCTAACCCCCCGCGTTTAGTTGTGGATGTCTGTAGATCATCTGTTGGTTAAAGTACCCGCCCGCACTGCATGACTAAAGGGATCCGTAATTTCCCACTGTACATCGGAGGGTTTATGGGCCCTTTCGGCGCAACATTGGTCTTACCAATGTTCCCTGAATTACGAACAAGTTTCAATACTACAACTGAGGTAATCGGATGGACCTTCACAGCGTATCTCCTCCCATTCGCTATCCTCCTCCTCGTCTCTGGAACATTAGGGGAAAGATGGGGGAGAAAAAGAACAGTTCGCGGCACATACTTGCTATATGCAATTGCTTCAGCAATGTGTGCAATAGCCCCGAATCTCCAAATTTTTATTCTCGGTAGAAGCCTTCAGGGAATAGCAAATGCATTCATTACGCCACTATTACTATCAGGACTCGCAGAACGTAACCCTCAAGCAAAATTCGGAAGCAAAGTGGGAATCTATGCAAGTTTTCAAGCGCTCGGTATGGGAATGGCCCCCGTTCTCGGAGGCATTTCCGCAGACACAGAATGGAGAATGGCCTTTTGGGGCACAGTGCTTATCTCAGTACTTCTATCGATGTTCCCCCCTAATGGAGAACCGCGTCAGGTTACTAATAAGCCAAATCTAAAGGACTTGCTAGAGCGAAGAATGATTATCATTGGGTCTGCAACTTTTCTAATAGCAGCAGGACCAATGGGAATGAATGTTTTGGTCGCAGTTATTGCTCGAGACGAATTTAATGTTTCCGGATCAAATGCTGGATTCATTCTGGTAGGGGGAGCTATTTCAAGTTTTATTCTTGGCCCTATCTGGGGTGGAAAAATAGACAAGCTCGGATTCCAAAGATCTTCAATCTATGCTGCAGTCTTTCTCGTCTTATTCTCTAGTCTTATCTCCTTGGCATCTGGCCCTATCTCTTTAGGGGTCCTATGGTTTCTAGCAGGAGGAGCTATCGGATGCATGTCAGTAGTGTTACAAGCATTAGGCGCAACCGCCCTACCAAACAATAGGGGAGGGTCGCTATCATTCGTCCTCTCATTTCGATTTCTAGGAGTAGCGCTTTGGCCGATAATCTGGATACCAATGATTGACCGGTCATTCGCTGGTGCCGTAATAGCAGCATCATCGCTAGGGCTCGTAAGTGCATACTTACTTTCTAAACACAAAACATCAACTACATAACTAAGGAAACTATATGGCGTTCTATGAAAAGGGTCTCACAAAAATATCGTACGATCGAGAAGGAGAGGGAGCACCAATCCTGCTTTTAGCCCCCGGAGGAATGCGCTCAGCGAATAACCTTTGGAACAACATGCCCTGGAATCCAAGAGAAAGACTCAGAAATGAATTTGAACTTATCGGCATGGACCAACGCAATGCAGGTTCATCAACAGGACCAATCACAAAAAACGATGATTGGGGCACGTATAAAGAGGACCAAATTTCGCTCTTAGACCACCTAGAAATTGAATCCTGCCATCTCATCGGCATGTGTATCGGAGGTCCGTTCATTGCTAACCTTCTTAAAAGCAATCCCGAAAGATTCAAGTCAGCTGTCATGCTACAACCAGTGGGTATTGACCAGAATAAAGAAGCTTTTTTCGCAATGTTTGATGACTGGGCTAAAGAGATAGTTGATGAAGAATCGGAACCTACCTCTAGGACACTAAATAAATTCAAACACAATATGTGGGATGGAAATTTCCTAATAACTGCGGATGAGGAAGAAGTGGCAAAGATTCAAACTCCGATCCTTATTTTGATGGGAGACGATCTTTACCACCCACAATCGACTTCGAGAAAAATAGCAACTCTTGCTCCAAATGCAACGCTTATAGAGAAGTGGAAAGACATAAAATATTTAGATACTGTAAATTCTTCAATTATTGAGTTTCTGAAACGGCACTCATAGATAGCTAGAAACAGGTGAGTTGGCCTATAGGCGGGGTTCTGTTCAGGAAACTGTTTCCAGTTATTCCATCAACGGTCATCCATCTTTGCGGTCCACCTGGGAACTGTCACCATTTCTAGCAACTGGGATGAACGACCCGCGTTCCACACTTGACCTTGCTCCAAACGGAGGTTACCTAGCCATCTGGATCGCTCCAGATGCTGGTGCGCTCTTACCACACCGTTTCACCCTTACCTGTGCCATAAAGGCCATCGGCGGTTTACTTTCTGCTGCCCTTATCGATAGATCGCTCCATCCTGACTCTCGCCAGCGTTTTGTTCATAGGAGCCCCGACCTTCCTCAACACAACAAGTTGTGCTGCGACCATTCGGCCAACTCACCATACTTCAGTCTGACCATTAAATCCCCAAAGTACAACCTAGAAATGCAAGTAGCCTGAACTTTAAAAATTGAAAGAAACTTCTTCCTCAAGTTATATCTTTCCGTTTAAAGTGCTACTTTTTAATTAACGCTTTGTTATAACACAGACTGGAGATTGACATGACTGTACCTGAAGATCTAACCATTGAAAATTTTGGACCGTTGCTTTCTATGGTAGGCACATGGGAAGGACATAAAGGAATGGACTTTTCATATCACAATGAAGAAGCAGAAACTGGCCAAACAAGCTACTTCGAGCGAGTAACTTTTTCTACGTTCGGTCCAGTTGATAATGGGAATCAACACCTCTACGGACTAGATTACCGAATGGCTGCATGGCGCTCTGATGAATTAGATCAAGACCCATTCCACACAGAAGTTGGATACTGGCTGTATGACCCTGCCGAAAAACAAATCATGAGGTGTTTCATGGTGCCTAGAGGAGCAGTTGTTATCGCCGGAGGGACATGTGAACCAGATGCGACTAACTTCAGCATGGCTGCCGAGCTTGGTTCAACAAATTACGGAATTCTGGAAAATAAATACCTTTCACAAAATGCTTCAACTGTAGAGTACACACTCGAAATTACTCTAGGAGAAAACGAATGGTCCTATGAAGAAGATTCAGTCTTGAAGATGGCTGTGCAAGAAGAGCTGCTTCATCACACAGATGGCAATACGCTTACAAAAGTTTCTGATTAATCAAAGAGCTTTCGATTAATCAACTAACTTAGGTAGCCATTAGCCTAAATTAGTACTCATGTCTCTAGAATTTGAACTTCCGAATTTTGCATCGATTCTTGAAATGATTAAAGATCATCAGGACCTGGAAGTGGAGCATGCACAGCATGCCCTCACAAAAATACTTGAAGGCGGTGTCTCGGATGATGATCTGGAATCATTCTTGCTACTAATCGGTAGGAGAGGCGCAACGGATCTTGAAATAACCGGATTTGTCAAAGCTATGAGGTCTTCGTGCGTTCAGATTCATTGTCCGGAAGGAACAATAGATCTCGTTGGAGCAGGAGGATCCGCAATGGGGCAAAAAGCAGCACTTAACGTGTCAACGATAGCGTCGTTCGTTGCTGCAGGAGCTGGAGCTAATGTCTGCAAACATGGAAATCGAAAGGCTTCGTCAACTTCAGGCTCTTTTGACTTTCTAGATGAATTAGGAATTCCAGAGGAGCTAACGCCAGATCAGGTAGAGCGTTGTGTAAATGAAGTAGGTCTCGGTTTCGCTTTTGCTAGAATCTTTCATCCTGCAATGAAACATGCTGGACCAGTAAGAACAAAGTTAGGAAGACCTACTGTATTTAACATATTAGGCCCATTATCTCATCCCGCATTTCTTAAAAGGCAGGTCGTTGGTGTCCCTTCTTTAGAAACTGCAAAACAAATGGCAAATGTCCTGCAAAGCACTGGCACTGAACTAGGAATGGTTGTAACAGGACATAATGGGTTAGATGAATTCTCGACGACAGGGCCGAACTTAGTCCATATGGTTACACCAGAGAACATCGAAATGACTGAAATATCCCCTACAGATTTAGGGATCAAAGAAGTTGAACCAGAGCAAATCTTTGGAGGAAACCCACAAGAAAATGTGCAAATAGCCATTGAGGTTCTTAACGGAAATGAAGGACCTAAAAGTGATATTATCGTGTTAAATGCGGCAGCAGGCTTAGTTGTAGCTGGCATAGCGTCAGATTTAATTGATGGGATAGAAAGAGCCCGCTCCTCAATAGTCTCTGGGGCTGCGAAGTCTAAATTGTACGATTTGAAAAATTTTACGCAAGGCTTGGCGCCTAAATGAATTCAAATAGTAGATATAGGTGCAATGCCTGCGGGAATTTAACACGGTTTGATGTAATTAAAATGCAACGAACATCTGAGTTTCACCATTTCACAACAGATGGGAAACTAACTATTGAGGAGAAGGAAGTTCTTGAGCAACAAATAGAGTCCATCCATTGTCGGTGGTGTGAAAGCGGAAGCGACATTGTCAAACTAGAAAATTAATTGAGCGACTAGCTAATACCAAAAAGAATTGTCATACTCACGAACTAGCTTTTATCGCATGAAGAAAAGATATTTATCTATTGACTGTGAATTATGTCCTCTCGCCGATACGGACTCTTGTGATGACTGTTTAGTTACATTTATATGTGACCGAGACCCTAAAGAAGCAGTTATCGTCAGTCTGGACGAATGGAGATCTATGAAGTCAATGACCAAAGTAGGACTTCTTCCAGAGCTACGTAACCCTGTTATTAGTATTAGAAGCTCTGATCTATAGTTCCCATACCCTCAATAGTCTGCAATTATTATGAGGTGCGAATTTTAATTGATGCAGGCGACCTGGAGAAGATCGGTTATAGAAATGGGCTAGATGCTTTCGGAATTGCAAAGGCTGAACAGTTCACGTCTACTCTTAAGATACTAGAAAAGCGAAAAGCTCAAGGGTTGCACGCAGGAATGGACTTCACATACCGGAATCCATTGAGGTCGACAACACCAACTATTACTATGCCGGATGCTCGGTCTCTAATTGTTGGAGCGCGAACATACTGGAAACCCAAAGAATCTTTGCTGAAATTTAGTGAACCAAAAGGGAAAGTAGCTCTTTATGCACAAGAGAATCACTATGAGAAGCTCAAAGAAGGACTGTCTGCAATCGCACAAGAGCTTACAAGTCATGGATACAAAGCAAAGGTTTTAGTTGATGACAATGCCTTAGTCGATCGAGAAGCAGCATTTAGGGCAGGAGTAGGTTGGTATGGAAAAAATGCAAATATCTTGATACCTAAAAGAGGTTCTTGGTTCGTGCTTGGATCGATACTAACGGATGCTCCTTTAAAGCCCGACACCCCCGTAGAAGAGGGTTGCGGTTCTTGCACTAAATGTATAACGGCTTGCCCAACACAGGCAATAATTTCACCCGGAGTCATTGACAGTAATCGTTGCTTAGCATGGTTAGTTCAATCAGCTCAGGATTTTCCCCCTGACTTCAGAGAGGCATTAGGGGATAAAATATACGGGTGTGATGACTGTCAGGAAATCTGCCCTATCAATAAATTCGAGGAGCGAATAGAGGGAGAAAAGACTAGGGAAGAGAGATCTACAGTCTCAATTTTTGAGATCCTCGAACAAGGAGACCAAGCATTACTGCTTCAATATGGTCAATGGTACATACCCAAACGAGATCCTCGTTATCTGAGAAGAAATGCCCTTTTAGTACTTGGAAATATAGGAGTTGCTCAAGACAAAAGAGTTCGCAAGATTGTTATGCAATACTTGTCAAGTCCCGATTCGATGTTAAGAAGTTACGCTGTATGGGCAGCCAAACGGCTTGGACTGAACGTATTTCTTGAAGGGATGGAAAGCGATGGTTCTAAAGAGGTCCAGAGAGAACTTTTGTTAGAAGTTAAGCAAAATGAAAAGACTAAAGTATGGAACTTAAACCAAAGTCAGACGAAGCAATGAATCACTTACTGGTCACAAACGACTATCCACCAAAAGTAGGAGGTATACAGTCTTATCTTTGGGAAATATACAGGCGGTTGCCGCAAGAAGAAGTGACAGTTCTATGTGCACCTCATGAAGATTCTCAATCTTTTGATTCAGAACAAAATCATAGAATTATCAGGACTAAGCAACGTTTTCTATTGCCAACGCCGCAGTTAGCCAAACAGATTCGGGCAATCGTAGAAGAACAAAAGATAGAAGCTGTATTGTTTGATCCCGCCGTTCCTGTCGGAATTTTGGGGCCAAAAATAGGAATACCATACGGCGTTATCCTTCATGGAGCCGAGGTGACCATTCCCGGGAGAGTTCCAGTACTCAAGCAAATATTGAGGAGAGTTCTACGCGGTGCAAAGTTGGTTGTTACAGCTGGAGAATATTCAACCAAAGAGGCTGAAAGGGCCGCAAAAGCTAAACTTCCAGTTGTCATCATCCCCCCTGGCGTTGATGAAAAGCGATTTAAGCCACTGACGCCTGAGAGTCGATCGAATGCCAGATCAAAATATAACTTGAAAGAATCAGATGAAGTTATTCTTACTTTAAGCAGGCTTGTTCCTCGGAAAGGGATGGATGCATTGATTAAAGCTTGTGCAGAACTTAAGCTCAGTCGCCCAAATCTTAAACTGCTTGTAGCTGGTACAGGCAGAGATCGGTCAAGGTTGGAATTCATTGCCAAGCGGTCAAAAGCGCCCGCTATTTTTCTGGGCCATGTCGCAGACGCAGAAATCCCGACTTTATATGGATTAGCGGATCTCTTTTCAATGCTCTGCAGAGTTAGGTGGGGGGGTCTAGAACAAGAAGGGTTTGGAATTGTCTTTTTGGAAGCGGCTGCTTCAGGTGTGCCACAACTTGCAGGTAAAAGTGGTGGTGCAGGAGAAGCAGTTCTTGATGGTAAGACAGGCAAAATTATTTCTAAACCTAAAGACATCCAAAGTATTAAGAATGCAATTTCTCAACTCCTTGACGATGAACATGATCGGAGCAAAATGAAAAAATCGTCAAGATTAAGAGCCGAAACTAAATTTTCATACGATAACTTGGCAATAGAATTCCATAGGTCAATTCTTAAACTAAAACAAGATTAGAAAAAATCGGATACATCAATGAGTCAGTACGAAACAGGCTATTTAACGAAACTCTCAGTAATCGGCACTGTCATATTCCTTTCGGTTGGGGTCATCGCATCAATCCAATCTGCATTTGAGATAATTTTCGTAATTCTTTCATTAGTTATGTTTAGTATTGGAGTCACACTTGGGATGAAGGCATTTGCAAACTCTGTTACCAGAAGTAGGTACGAGGTAATCATGACCATTGACTTGATCAAACTTCCTCAAGGAACCCCGAGGCAATTAAAGGTAATTCTTTACGGCTCACTCGGAGCAGAAGTCATCGGCAGTATCCTTTTCGCCTCTCTGCAATCAAGCACTAACTTTGCCTTTGGTATCCTCGCATCATTATTTGCCCTTGGTAATCTTAATTTGTGGGCTATCATGAATGGCAGATTCGAGAAAAGACCTAACCGGAAGGCGTAGGATGAGTGATCACGCTACTCAGAGAAAAATAATAAACGCTACGCCCCAACAATGCTTCGATGTAATTACTGATTTTGAGAATTACCCAAAGTGGGCATTAGATATAAAAACTGCCTCGATTTTGGAGGAAGACGAAAGTGGATTAGGTGGAGACGTTAAATTTAGGGCAGCAGCAATGGGAAGAAGCACAACCTACACACTTCGTTACTACTACGGAAGTAACCCTCTCAGGGTTGCGTGGCGACAGATTGAAGGCGATATCACTAAAAAATTGGAAGGTGAGTACGAATTCATCCCTGTAGAGGAAGGTACTAAAACAGAAGTTGCATATCACCTAGCTGCTGATTTAGCGATATTAATTCCTGGCTTTGTCAAGCGAAGGGCAGAGTCACGAATTGTTCGCGCAGCTCTAGAAGCGCTAAGCGCCAGAATTGATTCTGTCGCTACTGCCTAAACGATTCAATGCCAAGCCTGGGATTTGATATTGGCGGAACAAACCTACGCGGACTTCAACTTCAAGAAGACGGTTCAATTTCTCCATTGCAACAACAAGAACATGCAAACGAACCGGAAGCGATCATTTCCGCAGTTAGCAACCTGGCTAGGGCATTTATGCAAAAGAGCCCTCAGAAGATTAAAGCTATTGGTGTTGGCTGTGCAGGGCATGTTTTTCCGAATGGGGTTATAAAATCATCCCCAAACCTGCCAGGTTTCCTTGATCTCCCATTAAAAAAAATTCTCGAAGAGAATCTCCAAACTCGAGTGTTTGTAGACAATGATGCTAATTGCTCTGCATGGGCTGAGTATCGAATTGGATCAGGGATTGGAAAAGATAATCTAATAGTTGTTTCATTTGGAACAGGCATCGGAGCTGGTTTTATTCTAAATGGTTCAATTTTCCGAGGCGCCTACGGACTGGCAGGCGAAGTTGGGCATATGACTGTTGAAGAGAATGGCCGTTCTTGCCCGTGTGGAAATATTGGTTGTTGGGAACAGTATTCTTCAGGAGCTGAATTGCAAAGACTTATTTCGCAAAACGACGGAGAGGGAACTAGTTACGAAGATATTTTGGCTAACTTCTCCCAAAAAATAGCTACAGGATTGAGGAGCCTATCGCATGTATTAGACCCCGAAATCATTATTCTCTGCGGAGGAATCACTTCGATTGGGGCTCCATTACTAAAGGCGGTTCGAAATGCTTATTACGAAAGTGTCGGTCACAGGGACAACAAGAAACTAACCCAAATTAAACTTGGAACGTTCAAAAATGAGGCAGGGGCGTTAGGCGCAGCATTAATGGCTTTAGATTGATAAAGAAAAAATAGAGATATCTGAAGGTTCGTGCCCTAAGGCCTTAAAGCGGTTACCCTGAGCTCATGGAGTTCAGGCGAATTAATAATCTACCCCCATACGTTTTCACAATCATAAATAACCTCAAAATAGAAGGAAGGCGAAACGGGGACGACATAATGGATTTCGGATTCGGCAATCCCGACCTTCCATCTCCAGAGATTGCTGTAGAAAAATTATGTGAAGCAGCTCAAAACCCTCGGAACCACCGATACTCCCTCAGCAAAGGAATACCTAAGCTGAGAGAGGCTATTTGTGAACTTTATGAAAATAAATTTGGTGTGAAACTTGACCCCGAAACAGAAGCGATCAACACAATTGGTGCTAAGGAGGGCCTTTCTCATTTGATGTGGGCACTGGTGCAACCAGGGGATGCAGTTCTAGTCCCATCACCGTCATACCCAATTCACCTTTACGCTCCGTTATTTGCCGGAGCGGAAGTCAGAGAAATACCACTATCAACAGGTTCAGACTTTTTCGGCTCAATGCAAGAAAGATGGGAATACAGCTGGCCTAAACCAAAGGTTATCCTCTTGTCTTTCCCGCATAACCCAACGACTACATGCGTGGATCTTGACTTTATGCAAAAAGTCGTCGACTTTGCTAAAGATAAAGATGTTCTTCTGGTTCATGACTTTGCTTATGCTGATTTGGGATTTGACGGTTACCAGCCACCATCAATCCTTGAGGCGGACGGGGCAAAAGATGTAGCTGTGGAACTGTACTCGATGACGAAATCATTTTCAATGGCTGGATGGCGTGTTGCGTTTATGTTGGGTAATAGCGAAGTGATTGCAGCGCTCGCAAAACTTAAGTCTTACCTTGATTATGGAACATTTCAACCAATACAAATAGCCGCGACTGTGACAATGAACGAGGCATCTGATCACCCTCAGTTAGTCAATAGTATCTATCAAAGCCGACGAGACAGCCTATGCGAGGGGCTAAACAGAATAGGTTGGCACATCAATCCACCAGAAGGAACCATGTTTGCCTGGGCAAAAATTCCTGAGCCATACAGTCACATGGGGTCTATCGAGTTTGCATCGTGGCTTGTTAAAGAAGCTAAAGTTGCAACCTCACCTGGAATTGGCTTTGGGCCAGGAGGAGAGGGATATGTTCGCTTTGCACTAATAGAGAATGAACAAAGGACTAGTCAAGCAATTCGCCAAATTAAGAGCACTCTCACCGAACTATAAGCATCAGGAGGTCCACTCTAAGCTGCGCCGAACTGCAAGTAGCCACTTTTGGTATATGGCCTCATCCTTTTCGCCAAGGTCAGTTGGATATGCGGTAAATTCAGCAGACCAAAGGTCAGAAATTTCATCTAGAGATTTCCAAAATCCATGAGCGATCCCAGCTAGATATGCGGCTCCTAAAGCAGTTGTCTCGTGCGAGGCCGGACGGGATACAGAAACCTGCAAATGGTTTGCTTGTAATTGCAACATATGGTTCATTACAGAAGCGCCACCATCAACTTTAAGGCTTTTGAGAGACTCCCCAGTTGCTGTTCTCATAGCTTCTATTACATCGCGTGTCTGAAAAACCATTGATTCAATCGCAGCAAGCGCTATTTCACTTCGTCCTGTACCTCTAGTCATACCTATAAGAGTTCCTCTCGCATTGGGATCCCACCATGGACTACCAAGGCCATTAAATGCAGGAACAAGAAATACACCACCGGTTGTGTCACATTCCAAAGCAAGATTTTCTAGTTCAGAGGCTTCAGTGATAATTCTAAGTCCGTCTCGTAACCACTGAACGGTTGCTCCGGTAGAGAAAATTGATCCTTCCAATGCATACGTTACAGAATTCCTGTTGGCTTCTGAAAGAGACCACGCAACTGTTGTAAGTAGGCCATCAACTGGATCAGGACATGTATTCCCTGTATTTAAGAGGATGAAGGACCCGGTACCATAAGTATTCTTGGCGTCACCCTCATTAAATCCAGCTTGTCCGAATAAAGAGGCTTGTTGATCTCCCGCAATTCCGGTGATTGGAATCCCTGACTTAAGTGTCAGTTGATTTCTTGTTGTGCCGAAGTATCCACTTGATGGGAGAACATCAGGTAAATTAACAATATCAATTCCAAATATTCTTAGTAGGTCGTGATCCCAACATAAATCGTGGATGTCGAAAAGCATTGTTCGTGATGCATTCGTTGTGTCTGTCGCAAAAGTAGCGCCATCAGTTAATTTCCAAAGAATCCAGCTATCAATGGTGCCAAAAGCAACGTTGTTTGAGATTTTTATTCTTTCCTTTATGAGCCACTCAATTTTCGTAGCTGAAAAGTATGGGTCAAGAACCAATCCAGTCGATTCTCTCACTTTAGGGAGTACACCATCTGAAAGTAGTTGCGCACACCTATTAGTGGTTCTTCTATCTTGCCAGACCAGAGCTTTATGTAGGGGAGAGGAACTAGTCTTGTCCCAACAAACGACTGTTTCCCGTTGGTTCGTGATTCCAATTGCAACCGGTTGCGATCCAAACTTGAGAATCACGTCAGTTATCGTATCTTCGATGGCAGTCCAGATTTCTATAGGGTCGTGTTCCACATAACCAACTTGAGGAAAATACTGAGGGAATTCTTTATAAGCACTCTCGACAATTAAGCCTTTTTTGTTAACAAGCATGGATCTCACTCCTGTTGTTCCGGCGTCTATCGAAAGTATTACTTCCATGTCGTATTTATCCTTTTGATGGTTTTTATCGATTTTTCAAACTATTAGCCCGTAACTCCTAGAGTAGCTTCAGGGGCATAGCTCATGAACTGAATCCTTCTCAATAATTGTTGGTCACCAGCATTAGGAGTTGGCCAAGTCTTGATATCCCCATCAATTGAAATAATAATAGAGTCTAAATCTTTAGTTTCTGTTAGTGTCCAAACAATCTGTGCCAAAGCTTTGGCAAGTTCATCTCCTTCAATGATTTCTAGGCCGCCAGCGGCAAAATTTATTATCGCAAGGTCGTCATTTTGAGTTACGCCTGCAAGAGATAAGCCTATGGGAACTGTGGTGGTTAAAGTTGCTTTACGTTCTAGAGGCAACAAATCAGCAGTAAGTTCGTTTATGAGATCAGTAACTTTCAAGTCTGCCGATGGAATGCTTCTTAAAACAGGTGAAAGTCTATCATTCTCATCAAAGAGGTATATGTACTCGAATCTGTTCTCTCCATCTGTGGACGAGCTTACTGGCGACTCAGTCCGGACAATTAGTGGCGAAGTGAGTGTTCCCGGTTTGTTGTCTTCAGGTACGCCACAGGATAGAAAAAAACTCCATATGATTATGACCGTGAGTGAGCGTATCAGTATCATTTCACAGCTTTGGGTAAAGTTACGCTAAATTTTGATCCCGTTCCATCTGGATTAACATTCGAAACAGTAACAGACCCTCCGTGTAGTTTTACATGTTCAGCTACGAGCGACAACCCTAGGCCAGTGCCCGTGCCGGAACCTCTCCGACCTCCCTCAGAGCCACGGGCAAATCTGTCAAAAATTGATGACTGTTCTTCACGTCTGATTCCAGGTCCATTATCTATAACTGAAATTATTAGAGCGTTGTCTTTGATTTGTACTTCGATAGCGGTGGCACCTCCTGCGTAATAGTCAGCATTGTCAAGCAGATTGTTTATAACTCTCGCCAAGCGCCGCTTATCAGCTTCAATGAGAATGTCGTTCAATTCAAATAAGAAGACGATACTTGTGTCTTTGGAGCTTCTCTGCTCTGTTACCCTTTTTAAGAATTCAACTATTAAGAATCGCTCTAATATTAAGGCATTAACACCCACATCGTAACGCGATATTTCTAAAAGGTCTTCAACAAGTTGCCGAAAGCGTTCTAGGTCTGCATTTAGAAGGTTTAATGCAATGTTAGAGTTCTCATCAAGCAAGTCTTTATTGCCATTTAGAATATCAATAGATGCCATAATTGTAGTTAGCGGTGACCGTAACTCATGGGAGACGTTACTGGCGAATTTAGCGTCAGCTTGGATTCGTTCTTCTAAAGTATCTGCCATTTGGTTAAAGGTTGATGCGAGCACCTCAAGGTCAGGGTCATTTCCTACGTCTAGTCGAGCTGACAAGTCGCCAACCGCAATTGCCTTGGCTGTATGCCCGACCTCTTCGACAGGAAAAAGAACTCGCCGAGATGCCCAAAACCCAATGGCAATTCCAAATAAGAAAATGCCACCGCTGACCAGCATTAGGGTATCTGCAAGGGAATCAAGAGTGTCTTCAATATCATCAAGTGGCGTAGCTTCAAAATATAGAGCGTTTCTTGTTGCTAAAGGAAACCCAATGACCAGTACTGGGGTGCCGTCTTCCATGCGGTATTTCATTTTCGCTCCATCTGTGGATGAGCTATTTACAGTCTCCAACAATTCAGTGTTAAGACTATCTGGGGCTACAAAGACTACTGGATCTGCTGAAATCCAATCTGTTTCAACTCTTAACACAGCCGTAGATTCTGCGCGGACCCCACGTAGGTTTGAAAGGAAGTCTCTTACTGCCTGATCTGTCGCTCCTTCGAATATTCTTCGCTCAGCTTGTCTGGCGTTAACTGAAGCAACGCTCAAAGCGCTTTGATCTCTATTCTCAATTAAATTTCCCCTTACTAGGAAATAAGTCAATATGGAGATTCCACTGGTAATTAATAATGCGCTTACTCCGAAGGTCAGAATAAGCCTTGTTCGGAGGCGCATTGACCGTTTAGGCGGTTTCATGGATAGCTAGCTTTTTAATTTGTAACCAAAACCACGAACAGTTACGACATATTGAGGTCGGGAATCTTCAGGCTCAATTTTTTTCCGAAGACGACGTATGTGAACGTCAACTAACCTACCGTCACCGAAATAATCTTTCCCCCAAACGCGTTCAAGGAGTTCTTCTCTACTGAAGACTCGACCAGGGATAGAAGCAAGCTCAACAAGTAATTGAAATTCTGTGCGAGTGAGATGGATGACTTCGCCGTTTACAATAACTTGGCCCTGGTCTGGAAGAATTTTTAAATCGCCAAATTCGAGCTTGCTCAGTTCAGGAGAGGGCAGACGAACTCGCCTAAGGAGTGCTCTTATTCTTGCGCTTAATTCCTTCGGAGCAAATGGTTTAGTTAAGTAATCATCTGCCCCAGCCTCAAGACCAGCCACAACATCATGAGTATCATCTCTCGCTGTCACCATTACCACTGGAACTTCACTTATTTTCCTTATAGAGCGACAAACTTCGAACCCGTCAATGCCAGGAAGCATAATATCAATAAGAAGAATGTCGCACTTTTCCGTCTGAAAAATTTTAAGTGCTTCCTCACCTGACGCTGCGCCTAAAACTTTCCACCCCTCTTTCTGGAGAGCCAACCGAACTGCGGTACGAATACGTTCATCATCTTCAACAACTAAAATTGTTGTAGTCATACGTTTATCATAGGTGATTAGTTAGAAGGGTGGTAGGTGAAGGTCAGGAATCCTTGTTTATCTGTCTAGTGACTCTGTTATTAACATATTGAAATCCTCTCCTAAAGAAGCATTCGAAGCGATTAGAAGTTCAATATCTTCAGATATCTTCTTGATCTTGATAGTGCTTCCAGCCTCAGAAGCGATGAGACATCCTGCAGCGTAGTCCCAAAGATTTAAGCCTTCTTCATAGAATGCATCCACTCGTCCACTAGCGAGCCAGCAAAGATCTATTGCAGCTGCACCAAAACGCCTTATGTCACCGATTCTCGGCAAAATATGCTGGAGCATGGAGCCTTGAATTTTTCTCCGATCAGACTGATAACTAAAACCTGTTGCAACAATTGCGCTTTGAAGAGAATTATTAATACTTGCGTTGATCGCCACTCCATTGCATCTTGATCCATGGCCTTTCACAGCATCAAAAACCTCGTTAGACCCCAGATCTGCCACAACGCCAGCGATGGTTTCTCCTTTGACTTGAACAGCAATTGAGATACCAAAAAAAGGTATTCCGTAGACAAAATTAGTAGTGCCGTCAATAGGATCAATAATCCATCTAACTCCTGATGTTCCAACATCATCAGTCCCTTCTTCGCCAAGGAAACCATCTTGGCTACGAGTCTCCTTGATGAACTGTATGATTTTGGATTCAATCGAAAAATCAAGCCACGTTACGTAATCAGAAGAAGAAGATTTAGTTTTTGGAGTAGCCCGCTGCCCTATGGAAGAATCTATATTGATTGAAGACTTGACAGTAGCTACGCACTCTAACGCAATGTCACGTAATCCGTGTTGGTCAATCATCTTTGTGATTTTGAAGGTTGTCTATGGCGGAACTTTTATCCACTCCACGTTTTGACTTGCTCTTCCATTCGTTCATCGCTCGTAATGCAAGAATAGAGACGACGCCTACACCTCCAGCACCAACGACTGCCCCAATGAGGGCGCTGAGTCCCGACGCACCAGAACAACTTCCAGAGCATTGTAAATCTGTGAATGCGAAACCGATAAAACCTCCACAGGCTCCGCCTAAAAGTATGGAACTGAATGCCAACGCTTGTGATGGTTTTGACGGTCCAGACATTGGGGTTGCAGTAACCGGCAACTCGTCAACTAGGTATTGCTCAAGATTTGGTTCATGAGCGATTTCAATATGTAAGTTATCAGACTCTGGCGAATCTATTCCTTCTGGGGCAAGGTCATCAGCCATAATTTAATCATAAAGGATCAGTGGCGAAGAAGAGATAGTTTTCCTCAATTAAACAGTGACTGTTAACACTCGATAAGAATCATGGACTCATGGACTCATGGCTAGGTATGTCGTATGGTTTAGATAATTGCAACATCACAATATGAGAGACGCACTAGTAGTGGGCTTGAAATGACTAAAAATATCTCTACTTCACATATTATGCATATTGATATGGACGCGTTCTTTGTATCAGCAGAACTTGTGCGTAGGCCGGAGCTTGTCGGTAAGCCTGTAGTGGTGGGCGGGACAGGTAATCGTGGAGTGGTTGCTGCGGCTTCCTATGAAGCACGATCATTTGGTATCCATTCGGCTATGCCTGCTTTCCGCGCAAGAAAGCTTTGTCCAGAAGCAGTTTTTTTGCCAGGGGACCATACTTACTATGCAGCGACTAGCTATGAAGTCATGCAAATATTTAATAGGTATACCCCTTTAGTTGAACCTATTTCTCTTGATGAGGCTTTTTTGGATGTTGGGGGAAGTCAACGCTTGTATGGAACTCCTGTTGAAATAGCTAAAGCTATAAGGAGTGATATTTATTCTGAACAAGGTTTGAGTTGTTCGGTTGGAATAGCACCAAATAAATTTATGGCAAAGCTAGCAACCGAAGAGGCGAAACCATCACCAAGTCGTTCAGGTCCTGTTCCAGGAATTGGCGTTATGGTAGTTCACCCTAATGGTGTTATTGATTTCCTGGATAAGCTACCGGTCAAATCGCTCTGGGGAGTGGGACCTGCTACTACGAAACGTCTAGCCCAATTAGGAATAATAACTGTTCCTGAATTGCGAGCATTCCCACTTCAGGCATTGAAGGATGCACTAGGAAAGGTGCAAGGATCGCATCTTCACCGACTCTCATTTGGTATCGATGAACGAAATGTTGAGCCAACACAGGTAGCAAAATCAATTTCTAGCGAAGAAACCTTCGTTACTGACCTGTTTGGACTAGCAAAGGTTCACTCAGAAATACGGAGACTTTCCGATTCGGTTGGTAAAAGATTGAGGGCTTCTGAAAAGCTAGCTAAGACTTTGTCTTTAAAGGTACGACTATCTGACTTTTCAACTTTAGTGAGATCAGTTACTCTTCCCAACCCAACCGATAGTGGAAAGGTCTTAGCTCGCGAAGCAATTACGCTACTTGAGACCGTGGATATATCAACTGGTGTTCGGCTCCTAGGTGTTGGTGCGTCAAATTTCTCTCAAGTCAAAGATGGCCTGCAGTTATCTTTCGATGAACTTGACTCTAATGATAGTGAATGGCGGGAAACGGAAGACGCTATTGATGCTATAAGAGCTAAGTACGGTCCAGACTCGATTGGATTGGTAAGTACGCTGACTGAAAGCGGTTTAAACTCAAAGAAAAGGGGAATCCAGCAATGGGGACCCAACTCTTCTTAAAAAACTCGACGCCTATACGTTGTTGAATGACAGTGTTTATGAGATGATATAGGTATGCCACTATCAGATGACGAACAGAAAATCCTTAGTCAAATAGAACAACAACTGCATGAAACTGATCCAGCTCTAGCAAAAGAAGTAGCAACAACCACTGTTTATTCGCATTCGGCAAGGAATATTAAATGGTCAGTGCTCGGATTCATTATCGGCCTTATAACTATAGTCCTAACCCTATCTATCAGCTTTTGGCTCGCATTCGTAGGTTTCGTAATGATGCTTGCTGCTGCTTTGTTATTTGAGCAAAATCTTCGTAGGTTAGGGCGAGCTGGAATGAACCAATTGTCAATGAGCGTCCGCTCAGGGAATTTAAGAAATTCATTTAATGACAAGCAAGGGAAGCTAAGGCGCAAGTACCGGCCTGACGACCCTACCCAGTAGAGAAAAGATTAACAAGTGAGTCTTTCTACAGTCAGAACAGGAAGCGACCAAAGTGATTAGGATTCATATACTTCCAGTGATTTCTGCTGTTCTTACGAGACCGATGCTATGGCCAATTGCACTTAAGCAGCTGTGGCGGATACGTAAGTCATATTGGTATTTGAAACCTCCATTTCTGCCAGTTCCGGATAAAACATATATTGAATTTAGAATTCATACCGCATATGGGACGGATAAAGAATTTTCACGGCTGAGTTCTGATGTGGTGACTTATCTAGAATGGTGCCGGGACTGGCCTTCAAGAAAGTGATTAACTATTGCAACATGGCAGATTCTCTCATGAATTGAATAATTGGAATATCGAGATCAAACGCTCTGAAACGGCCTTAGCGCATGAAGCTAATCTAGACGAATGGCTAACGCCCACAATTTGGGTTATCGAGCCCAGGGACACCTGTCTCGTATTAGGTAAAAGTGAAAGAGAAAAGCCGTTCCTCAATCTGAACTATCTCAAAGAGAAGGGTATTAACTTAACCACTAGACAAAGTGGGGGAGGAGCAGTTCTTGTAGCGCCCAATGATATTCTCTGGGTAGATGTTTTTGTTCCCCAAAGTTCAAATTTCTGGGAAAATGACATTACTAAAGCGTCAATATGGGTCGGGGGCATTTGGCATGATGCACTGAAGCGTCTTGACGTCGCATCCTATCTCTATGAGGGAAAGTTTGAGCGTTCAAGAGCATCTGATTTAGTTTGCTTTGCAGGGAAAGGCCCTGGCGAGATATTGATTGATGAAAAAAAAATATTAGGTATTTCACAGCGACGTTCGAGGCTCGGAGCTAGGTTCCAATGTGCCTTAATTATTAATTGGAAGCCAGAACATCTAATAGGCGCTTATAAGGACACTTCGGTTAAAGACCTTACTGAGGTTATTGATAATGCTGGTACGTCCTCTGGGTGCAAAAAGAACAGCGCCCTAAATGCGTTTGTTGAATCGTTACCTGTTATTTAGCATAAACTGCCCTGATTTAAAGAAAGCCACTGGCTATGTGGTTTACATTTTTTGCATTTTTCCTGTCAAAGTGTTGAAAAGTGGGGATGAGTGGGTTAATGTGGGACTCTAGGGAGAAAAAGGGTGGTTACACCCATAACACCAACAGCGCTTTTGGTAAGCGTTGGTGCGGATGAACAGGGAATACGATGTTTACAGGCGAGCATGATCGGCTACTTGACGAAAAGGGAAGATTGGCATTACCTCCTAACTTCAGGCGCCATCTCCAAGATTCAGCATTCATAGCAAAATCATTACAGGCACCTTGCCTAATGGTTTACCCAGCCGAAGAAATTGAAAAAGTTGCTGAACGTCTTGTTGAGCAAGTCCAAGCAAAGAAAGCTACGGCTGATGCTCAACGAAGATGGGCTGCAAGTATCTCTGAAGTTAAAACAGACACTCAAGGCCGTATAGCCATACCAACAAAACTCCGAGATGAAGTGGGGCTCAAGAGAGAAGCCGTAGTCATTGGTGTGATAAATCGTCTCGAAATCTGGATCCCCAGTGAATGGAATCGAATAGAAGAACAGTCAGAAAGTGAACTGTCCGAAAGTGTCTGGCTATGACAAGAAATTATAAGTTTCAAGTAAAGGAGGGATTTAAGTTGATAAATAGGAAATAGTTTTTTCGCTTCTGGGCAGTCTTTCGGGTGATGAGATATAAGCCTCTACTCCGCCCGCTTGTTATCTAGTTCGATCGGGGAGAAATCCCGACGCACGCCTATTGTCCGAGGGACTGCCGATAAGCGAAGAAACGATAATTATGGATTTATCTAACCAAAAAAGTTCAATCACCAACGGGTCTCCCCTGGATCCGGCGACTGGGTTTACCGGCCGCCGGATCACCCGTTTTTCACCGACCCCTTTTATCCATATCCCTGTAATGGCTCAGAATGTGACAGATTTATTTTCAACTGTCCCCTCTGGAACAATACTGGACGCCACTATCGGTGGCGGCGGGCATAGCTATGAAATTCTAAAATCAAGAAATGACTTAGATGTAATTGGAATTGATCAAGATTCCGAAGCACTAATTGCTGCCGAAGCTAAACTGGCAGATTTCGCTGCCAGAGTAACTCTGTGCCATGGGCGGTTTGATGATCTTGCAGACATAGTCAGTGGTGCCGGAAAGCAAAAAATTTCAGGTGTCCTATTCGATTTAGGAGTTTCGTCTTATCAACTAGACAATTCCCAGAGAGGATTTTCGTTTAGAAACGATGGCCCTCTTGATATGAGAATGAACAAGGATTCTAAGATCACCGCGCAAAACCTCGTAAACGAGTCAACCGTTGAGGAATTAGCTTACCTTTTCCAACGCTATGGTGATGAACGATATTCAAAGCGAATTGCTCACGCAATTGTTGCAAAGCGCCCGGTTGAAAGCACTAAGTTGCTAGCAGAGATAATACGAGATGCTATCCCAGCACGATCTAAGAGATCGCCTGGGCACCCAGCAAGAAGGTCATTTCAGGCTTTGCGAATAGCTGTTAATTGCGAGCTGGAGATACTAGAGTCCTCGGTTCACCAAGCAATAGACCTGCTCGAAATAGGAGGACGAGGAGTAGTGCTTTCTTATCATTCAGGTGAGGACAAAATCGTAAAACGGCTTCTCAGAGAATTAGCGGGTCTTAACAATAGCAATTCAAAATATCATCCTGAGATTAAACAAACAGCAAAGATTCGTTTATTAGCCCGAAAAGCTGAAAGGGCTTCAAATAACGAATCCTCAAAGAACCCTAGATCCTCTTCAGCTCTATTACGAAAATTTGAAAAAGTCGGAGAAGGTTAATGGCAGTTTTCCCTTTAACGGATAAAAGTTTATCTGATCAACAGCAACCGAAACTCTCTGTAGTCACAAGCTCTAAGTCTTGGTTACGATCTGTTGGCATTATTCTTGTTCTCCTCATCTCAATAGGATTCTTTAGCAGAATGCTACTGAGTGCCATGATTGTCCAGCGCCAAAGCAAAATTGATAACTTTTCTGAGTCAATAGCCGATTTAGATTCGGAAAACAGGTCACTGATGTTTGATATTGCGCAACTTGAATCTACCAAAAGAATAATGAGAATTGCGCTAGCAGAAACAGGCGAAGAATTCGAAACGGTAAACGGACTAGGGATGATCATTCCAGAAATTACAACATATTTAGATCCATTATCAAGCGAAAGCTTGCAAGGATGGCAGTGGCGTCAAATTAACTCTCCGGAGCAAAGACAGTGAACAAAACTGTTACATATTCTGAAGATAAAAGACGCCACTTCCTTCTAGTAATATTAGGATTTTGCACTCTTTTCATTAGCTGGCGTTTAATCGATTTATCAATTTTCAACAATACGAAATATGAACAAAGGGGAGTTAATCAAAGAGTAATTGAACGTGAAATTAAAGGAGAGCGTGGGTCTATTCTTGATCGAAATGGTTACGAATTGGCCATCTCCTTTCCTCAACCATTCATTTATATTGATCCCCAACTCACAGATAATGGGGTAGAGAAATCGCAAATACTTGCTAATTACCTTGATCTTCCGGGAATTGATGAGAGCCAAGAGGCAAAAACAATACTCACGAAGTTTAATTCACCTACACGATTCGAATACATCATTAGAAAAGCAACTCTTGAATCTGCCGAACAAATTCTTGAGCTTAATTTAGGTGGAGTCTATATCGATTATGAACCACGTCGTTTTCACATATCTGGAGATCAACTCGCAAGAGGGGTCCTTGGTGGAACAACGGTTGATAATATCGGGAGTTCAGGCTTGGAATTACAATATGAAATGGAACTTAAAGGTACCACAGGAATCCAACGAGTAGAATTAAGCGCAGATGGGAGCACAATACCGACAGAAGCAGAAACTATCAGAGAAGCTGTTCATGGTTCTGACCTGATACTCACCATAGATCGGGCTCTGCAATCCCAAGTGGAACTTGAATTGTCAACGACGATTCAGGAGGCCCAAGCTAAAGGCGGTATTGTCATTATCCAGAGACCAGCTACAGGAGAAATCCTTGCAATGGCTTCAATGATCTCAACAGAAACTGGTGAAGTCCTCTCAACATCCTATAATCAGGCAGTTACTCTAAGCTACGAGCCAGCATCAGTTCTGAAGGCCATGACTTTCGCCGGAGTTATCAATGAAGGTCTTGGAGTTGGAAGCACCCGACGAGAAATTCCCGATACATGGACATTGGAATGGGAAAATAATGAAGGTAATACTGAGCTAGAAATATGGCGAGACGAGTACGAGTATGGAACTCAAGAAATGGCTATAGAAGACATCCTCACTCATTCTTCAAATACGGGGACTATTCTTTGGGCCCAAGATTTAGGTCAACAAAGACTTTATTCGTACTTAGAAAAGTTTGGTTTTGGTCAGAATTCAGGGCTTGAATTCCCATATGAATCACAAGGAATCTTACATGATCTAGATGGTTGGGACCCTTCAAATTTAAATACGATATCTCTAGGTCATGGAATTTCCGTAACTCCAATTCAGCTTGTTAGCGCTTATTCTGCAATCGCTAACGACGGAGTATATGTAAGTCCGCGATTAGTTAGCCATATTGTAGATCCTGATGGGAATATGGAACGTATCAGTGGTTCTGCTTCAAGAGAAGTTATCTCTGCATCCACTGCTCATCAAATGGCTGACTTGCTTACTGCTGTAGTCGAGAATGGAACCGGCGAAAAGGCTTCAGTAAATGGATATAGAGTAGCTGCAAAGACAGGAACATCTTGGAAGTATTTTGCTCCTGAAGATAGTTATGAGTCACCTGATGGACAATTTGACCCTTACTTGGATAAAAATGGTCAACGTCACTACACCTCAACAGTTACGGGATTCTTTCCATCGCAGAAACCTGAGCTATCTATGATCGTCATAATTGATGATCCCGCTCCTATAGAAGAGCAATTCTACGCAAGTCACGTCGCTGCCCCTTTATTTGGGAAATTAGCAAGTTGGTCTCTGCGTCATTATCAAATTTCACCTTTCAAAGAAATCCAGTTATCCAGAAATGATCAACAGGCCTTAAGTAATCCAACGGAAGGCGTACCTTTTCCAAATAGGGGAGACTCTGAATGAAGCTCGGAAAGCTATTGAAAAGTTTCAGGAGTTCAGATATACAAATAGACGGTGAATTCAGCGATCTTCAAATTTTCGGATTGAGTTATGATTCTCGAACTGTTTCTCCAGGTGATTTGTTCTTTTGCCTTAAAGGCGAACATGGTGACGGCCATAATTTTGTTCTAGAGGCAATCGCAAATGGCGCATGTGCATTAGTCGTGGAGAGAAAGGTTAATGCTGAAATTCTACAAATCGTAGTTTCAAACCCTAGAAGCACCATGGGAGATATCGCTGAAATCTTTTATGGTTTTCCCTCAAGAGAAATAACCTCAGTGGGCGTAACTGGAACAAACGGTAAAACAACAACGATAAGTATGCTTTCAGAAATAGCCAAAGCAGCAGGAGAATCCCCAGCAACTATCGGGACTCTCACCGGCCAATTAACCACGCCAGAAGCGCCCGAGGTTCAACGACAAATACGAAGCTTTGTGCAGGAGGGAGCATCTTTTTTGGCAATGGAAGTGAGTTCGCATGCACTCAACCAAAACAGAATTTCGATGATGTCATATGATGCAACAATCTTCACAAATCTAACGCTTGATCACCTTGATTATCATGGCGATATGGAGAATTACTATCGGGCTAAATCGAAACTTTTTACTGCAGATCATTCAAAACTGGCTGTGGTGAATGCCGACAATTCATTTGGCCAAAGGCTGTTAAACGAAATATCAATCCCAAAATTAAGTTTTTCTTTGGCCGATATTGAAGTTATCAATCAAACGCTAAGTAAAACTACTTTCAAGTGGGGACGGCAGTTGATTGAACTTAATCTTCCTGGCAAGTTCAACCTTGAAAATGCGTTAGGTGCGGCAGTTGCTTCAGAAGCATTGGGAATCGATAGAGAAGATATCGCTCAAGGCTTAGGAAATATGAGTGGAGTTCCCGGAAGATTCCAAATGATACAACATTCTGAAAATCAACCTTATGTCATCATTGATTACTCTCACACACCTGATGGATTGGAGAGATCCCTATTGATGATAAAAGAACTATCACATGAAGGAGAAGTACATGTAGTGTTTGGCTGCGGTGGTGATCGTGACGATTCCAAAAGGCCTGAAATGGGAAGAATCTCAGAGCGCCTTGCATCAAATGTCTACCTAACATCTGACAACCCTCGTTCTGAAAACCAAATAGCGATTATTAATGATATTTTGTCAGGCATCAAGGACGTTAATCGTGTTTACGTTAATCCAGATAGGCGAGTGGCAATCCACCATGCAGTCAAATCTGCAGATAAGAATGACATCGTGTTAATTGCAGGGAAAGGTTGTGAGCCGTATCAGGAAATCAATGGCACATTGTCTTCTTTCTTAGATATTGATGTCGGCCGGGAAGCCTTAGAGGCAAGACAAAAGTGATACGTCTTCTTCTTGCAGTAACGTTATCTTCAGGATTCTCTCTACTTGGGACTAGATATCTAATAAAGTGGCTTTCCGCAAGGGGCATTGGTCAGCCAATTAGAGACGACGGTCCGGACGGGCACAAGACAAAATCTGGAACTCCCACTATGGGAGGCTTAGCAGTCGTATTAGGTGCTTTCGTAGCCTATATAATTTCAGATTTATACAACGGCATATACACGCGTTCGGGACTATTTGTTATGCTTGCCATTCTTGGATCTGGTTTTGTAGGTTTTCTCGATGACTGGATAAAGATTCGCAACGCTCGAAATCTCGGGCTAAATAAAAAAATGAAAATCATAGGGTTACTAGTCGTAGCGTTTGGTTTTGCCATTCTTATGGTTTCCTTTACCGAAGTTCACACTGAGCTATCATTTACTCGCTGGGACTCTATATCTATTGATTTAGGTCCAATCGGTTGGGTATTTTGGGCAGCTTTCATCATCCTAGCAATGAGTAACGCAGTTAATCTTACAGACGGATTAGATGGGCTTGCAGCAGGATCATCTACCCTGTGCTTTAGTGCCTTTACAGTTATTTCATTTTGGGCATTTCGTCATCCCGAAATATACCAACTTGATCATGCGTTAGATTTGGCAGTTGTTGCAGTTTCAATGCTTGGGGCTTGTGTAGGGTTCTTATGGTGGAATGCTGCACCTGCAAAAATATTTATGGGCGATACTGGTTCATTAGCTATAGGAACGGCGCTTGGGTGCCTCGGGTTAGCTACTAATACGCAACTTCTACTCCCGATTATCACTGGCATATTTGTTCTCGAAACAATTTCTGTTGTGATCCAAATCATCGGTTATAGATGGATGAACGAAAGAAGAATTTTTCGAATGGCGCCATTCCATCATCACTTTGAACTTAAGGGGTGGCCGGAAACAACGGTAATAGTTAGGTTCTGGATCATAACTGGTTTCTTCGTGGCGATCGCTTTGGGAATCTTTTATGCAGATTTTGTTGAAGTGTCCGATTTCAGGGAAATGGTAATTCTATGAATAAAGAGATTGCAAAATTAGGTTCCAATATAGGAATCTATGGTCTTGGGAAGACTGGAGAATCCGTAGCATATTTCTTGAATCAAAAAGGATTCTCGCTTCGGCTTTATGACGATTTCCCTACTAATGAGTCAGCAGCTATTGCCCAAAAATTAAATCTCGAGATCAAATCATGTAAAAATATTCAGGATTGCCAGAACTATCTAAAAGAATTAGAAACAATTTTTCCAGCACCAGGTCTTCCAGACGATCACGTCGCACTTAAGTATGCGCGTAGCGAAGAGATAGCCATACGCGGAGAATTTGATTTAGCTCAGATGTATGATGGTCGGCCTTGTGTCGCTGTCACTGGAACAAATGGAAAAACTACAGTGACGATGATGATAGAGCAGATGTTGAACTTAAGTGGTTTCGCTACGAAAGCTGTAGGGAATACAGAGGTCCCATTGGTAGCAGCGATCCAAGATGAAACCTTATCAGGCTTTGTAGTTGAGGCTTCTTCTTTTAGGTTAGCCCAGTCTCAAGAATTCGCACCTGATGTAGGGGTTTGGTTGAATTTCTCGCCTGACCATTTAGACGTGCATGCTGATCTCCAAAGTTACGAAACCGCAAAAGCTCGGATATGGAAAAATATAAAAGAAGACCAAGTGGCACTTGCTAATGAAGATGATCCAATAGTCATGCGTCATACTCCTTCAAATGGGATTTTAAGAACTTTTGGGCTGACTGCTGGTGATAGTAGTTTAGCGAACGACTATTTATGCGTTGAAGGCAAGAAACTTATCAGGGTAGAAGAACTATCAAGAAGTGCTCCTCACGATATTTCCAATGCTTTGGCTGCTGCTTCGGCTGCAATGCATGCTGGAGCTACAACTGATGCAGTTAAACAGACGCTTCGAGACTTTGACCATCTCCCTCATAGAATCTCATTTGTAAATAAATATAAAGGGGTTCGTTGGTATGACGATAGTAAATCAACTACTCCCCACTCAGTTATAGCTGCTGTAAGAAACTTTGAGAATGTAATTTTAGTTATGGGAGGTCGTAATAAAGGGTTAGATTTTAAGGCGATTCTACCAATATTAGATCGCGTAAAATATCTAATTGCGATCGGCGAAGCATCAGAGGAAATTGAGAGGAGTTTGGGGGATATGACTGAAGTTTTGAAAGCATCATCAATGCAAAATGCTGTCGAAAAGGCATCTACTTTAAGCATCTCAGGCGATGTAGTGCTTCTTTCACCAGGTTGCGCATCGTTTGACCTATACGAGAATTACAAGCAAAGAGGTCTCGATTTCGTAATAAAGGTAAATAATCTCATCAAGGGGAAACAAGATGTCAATCATTGACCATTCTAAGTCTAATTCGTTCTCGCTCAGCGTAAAGGATGCATTATCAACAACTCTTAAGCCTTCTGCCAAGGGGAAAAGACCTTCTAGAGCTTCCTGGACAGCATTACAAAGAAAGATGTTCTATATCGTTGTAATACTCAATGTTTTTGGTATCGCTATGATCCTTTCTGCAGGTTCCGTTGTAGCAAGTCAAGAGGGCATCGGAGAATTCTCATATGCTATTAGGCAAACAGTATGGTTTCTGATCGGGCTGTCCGTGCTTTATTGCGGTTCAAAATTCGATTACAAAAATCTAAAGATGTTAGCCCGTCCTCTGCTCTACCTAACCTACTTTTTGATGTTCTTGCTTTATACTCCTCTAGGAGCTGAAGGCGGCGGTGCGACTCGGTGGATAGCAATGTCTGGTATTTCCTTTCAGCCATCTGAAATTCTTAAAATCGCGACCATAGTTTTTACTGCAAAGGTCATCTCTGACTATCAAAAGGATCTTCGAAATCCAAGAGCATACGGAGAGCCATTCTTTGCAATATTTCCTGCAATAGTGATGCTTATCGCCCAACCAGATTATGGAACTATGTGCCTAATTTTTTTCCTTCTAGGATCGATTCTTTACCTTGGTGGCATACCACTAGATAAGCTCTTCAAATTCGGCCTGATTCTCACGCCTTTGTTGTTATTAGGAGCGATTGCCGCACCGTACAGAAGAAAACGACTCTTAGCAGTTATGAATCCAGAAGGGGATGCACTTAATTCGGGTTGGCAAACTCTGCAGTCACTCACTGGAATAAGTAATGGCGGCTTACTAGGTGTGGGGCCAGGTTCAAGTAAATCGAAATGGTGGACTCCAGAAACACATACTGACTTTATTTTCACCGTGATAGCAGAAGAAATGGGCTTGTTCGGTTCTCTTGTAGTCCTAGGATTATTTACAGGTTTGGTTATTTTCGGTGTGCAAATAGCAAAGCAATCAAATGATAAGTTCGGCTACTTGGTAGCTATGGGAATAACAAGTTGGTTTGCTGTTCAAGCGATTGTGAATATTGGTGTAACAATTGGACAAATGCCTAATACAGGGTTGCCATTGCCTTTCATATCCTATGGGGGGAGTTCACTTCTTGTAGGCATGGCGGCAATTGGAATAATGCTGAATATCGCTCAACCAAGGAAGAGATGAAAGAAATTTTTGCTGTTATCGCTGGAGGGGGAACTGCTGGACATTTACACCCTGGGTTAGCAGTCGCTGAAGCTTTAGTTTCAAGAGGTAAAAGAAGGTCAGAAATCTATTTCTTGGCCAGTGATCGTGAAATAGACAGCAAACTAATTACAGCTGCAAATTTTGGATTCACTGGGTTGCGGGGTAAAGGAGTTGGGAGCAACAGCCTAATTTCTTTACTAGTGGCATTGACTCTTTTAGTAAAGTCCACAACTTCAGCTTGGAAATTTGTTTTGAAATCTAAACCTAAAGTCATTCTTTCTTTAGGAGGGTTTGCGTCACTTCCTGGTTCGATTGCAGGCCTTATCACGCGAACTCCAGTCGTTCTTCACGAGCAGAACGCTATTCCAGGTCGGGCTAATAAACTTATAAGTAAATGGGCTAAAAAGTCTGCGGTTTCCTATCTAAAAACAGGACTTCCTCGAAGCGTCCATACTGGCAATCCAGTCAGGAAAGAATTGTTTGATTTGGAAAGAAACGATAAGTCACTTCACCGGAGTCAGCTCGGAATTCCGCTAGAAAATAAAATGGTCGTTGTTACTGGTGGTTCATTGGGTTCTACAAGGATAAATGAGTCTGTAGTTGGAGCCCTGGTTTACTTGAGGCAGGTAACTGATCTAACTATCTACCACATAGTCGGGAGCAGAGACTGGGCTAAATTTAATGAGCCGTTGCCCAGTCATGGTATTGACTACAGGGCTGTGGAGTATGAAGACCAAATGCCGATTGTAATTAATTCAGCTGATTTGATTATTTCGCGAGCTGGAGGTTCGATAACTGCAGAGATAAAGCTAGTTGGTGTTCCTTCCATACTGGTTCCATTACCAGGTGCACCGGGTGACCATCAAACCAAAAATGCTGAGTCATTAGTAGAGGATGGCTCAGCGATGATTATCCCTGATAACGAATGCGACAGCGAAAGGCTTTCTAAAGAGATTAAAGGTATTCTTTTAGACCGAAAGAGACTAAGTGATATGACTAACGCAAAACCTGGGATGCCAAACAAAAATGCTGCCGAATCTATAGCTGCGTTATTAATTAAGGAAGCAAAATGAGTGATGCCGAAGATCAGGTTACAGTAGATCTCGATAGACCAATCAATATCCACATAGTGGGAATAGGTGGAGCTGGGATGAGGTCTATCGCTAACGTTTTATCTGATATGGGTCATGATGTGTCAGGAAGTGACCTTAAATATTCAACTGGACTTGATCAGCTTAAAAGCAAAGGAATTAGAATCGAAATTGGTCATTCCGAATCGAACATAGGAAACGCAGAGCTTATAACTAAATCTACGGCTATTCCAGAAGAGAATCCGGAAGTTTCTTTCGCTCAACTTAGAGGAATTCCAGTACTGACAAGGGCTCAGATAATGACTGCGATAACGTCCAGGAAAAGATCAATTGTTGTCGCAGGTACACATGGGAAAACAACTACTTCGTCGATTCTTTCTGTAGTTTTGGCGGCTTCCGGGAGACAGCCTTCATTTCTCATTGGTGGGGACTTGAATGGAATAGGGTATGGCGCTCTTTGGAATAAGAATTCAGATCTTTTAGTTGTCGAAGGAGACGAATCCGATGGTTCCTTTTTGGAGTTTGACTCATCTATTTCAATAATTACTAGTGTCGAATCAGACCATTTATCGTTTTACAAAAGTGACTCGAAGCTACAAGAAGCATTTAAGCTATTCGCCGAAGGCACAAAAGAAGTAGTTTATCTATATGGGGATCCGCAAGAGACTCACTATTTGAGGGATCTTCCCAATATTAGGACATATGGCAGAGACTCTGGTAGCACCTATCAAATTCGAAATTACGAAGGAGCAAGGTTTTCTTCTTCTTTTGAAATAGCTAAGGGAAGAGAAGTCATAGGAAATTTTAGCCTAGCAAGTCCTGGCTTTCATAATGCGTTGAACGCAACCGCTGCGGTAGCTGTAGCATGTGATTTGGGTATCAGTAAAAATAAGATACAAAATGGAATATCGCAATTCGCTGGGGTTGCTCGAAGATTCCAATATAGAGGAGAGAAGAATGGCGTTTCCTTTATTGATGATTATGCGCACCTTCCAACGGAAATTCAATCAGCCATAAAGGCTGCAAAAGAAGGTAACTGGAAGAGAGTTATTACGGTATTTCAGCCCCACCGCTTTACGAGAACAAGTGATTTAGCGACTTCCTTTTCGGAAAGCTTTGGAGAAGCTGATGAGGTTATCATCACTGGTATTTATTCGGCTGGAGAGAAACCGATACCGGGCATTACTGGAAAGTTAGTTGCTGATGCAGTCGCATCAAGGAGAATGGGCACAAAAGTTCGGTATTGTGAACATCGGGAAGATTTAATTGCGTTATTGAAGGGCCTGCTAGTAGAAGGAGATCTTTGTTTAACTCTAGGAGCAGGGGATCTTACAAATATTCCGAGTCAGTTATTGGAGTCCTAGCTTATGGGAAATCCTTGGAAAGAAATATCAAATAAAATAAATCAAAAATTGAGTCGGGAAGCATCTATTTGTAATTACGAAATAGGGCTACAAACAACGTACCGGACTATGGGGACATGCTCTATCTTTGCAAAAGTTGAAACTATTACTGAATTGAACCACATAGTAAATATTTCTAGAGTTAAGGATGTGCCTCTTGCAGTTATTGGTAATGGTTCAAATCTTCTCATTGCAGATGAAGGCTTTGAGGGGCTAATGATTAAGCTTGGAAGTGGATTTGAGTCTGTAGAACTCTCTGAAGATCGTGTATATGTTGGAGGTGCATCTAAGCTTCCCGTGGTAGCTAGGTTTACTTCTTCCAAAGGCTTAGCAGGGTTTGAGTGGGCTGTTGGAGTGCCAGGTACTGTTGGTGGGGCTGTGAAAATGAATGCAGGAGGTCACGGTTCAGACATGAGTTTGAATATCGAATCAGTTGAGGTGGTAGACACAAAAACTGCTGCCACAAAGTCCTTAACATTGAATGACCTTTCATTTGGTTACAGGAAATCTGCAATTTCGAGAAATCAGCTAGTCACTAAAGCAACTCTTAGACTTTCCCAGGGCGATGCACGCGAGTCGTTAGCGATGATTAAAGAAATTGTGAGGTGGAGAGTCGAAAATCAACCTGGGGGGCAAAATGCTGGCTCAGTCTTTACTAACCCTGATGACAATTCAGCAGGAAGACTTATTGATGAATCTGGGTGTAAAGGTCTAAGGGTAGGGAGCGCTGAAATCTCAAAGAAGCATGCTAATTTCATCCAGGTTGATACTGGAGGGAAAGCCCAAGATGTTAAAGACCTCATGGATCTCGTTCAGGTACGTGTTCATTCAAAGTTTGGAATTCATTTGAAAGAGGAGACTCAAATGATTGGATTCAGCTAATGGCAGAAATAGATCCACGAATACAAGAAAGACGAATTGAAATTATTAGAGCTAAGGGCAAGAGGAGATTAAGAATTCTTCTTATGTTCATTTTGTTGATACTGCTTTCGGTGGCCGGGCTATTTATATCTAAAAGCTCACTTCTTGACGTGGATGAAATCGTTATTGTGGGGGCGGAAGGTGAATTGGCAGAGGCAATACTAAACCAAGCAAATATATCAAAGTCTAAACCTATACTTGAGGTTGATGTTACTGCAGTAACGAGTCGGATAGAAGAAATACCATACATAAACGAAGCAAGAATCAACCGTTCTTTCGGAGGGAAAATTACAATTTTAGTTAGTCTACGAAAGCCCACGGTTGTCCTTCAAAACTTTGGTGACTGGTTACTGATTGATTCTGAAGGAAGACTTCTGGAGAGAATTTCAGAGATGTCGCCAAGTTTACGGTACCCAGTAATCGAAGGTAATTTTAGTGATCTTCAGATCGGCGAATGGTTACCTGAGCAGGCATTATCCGCAGTTGAACTGGCGAATAATCTTCCTCCGGTTCTGCTTGCAGATACCTCATCAATATTGCCAGGAGAAGAAATAGAGTTGGTGTTATTCGGCCAGGGTAAAGTTCTATTTGGGAACAACCAAGCTCTCGAATCAAAGATCGTTGCTGTTTCGACTATCCTCGAGCAAGTCAATCTAGCGGGCCTCATTCACATAGACGTTAGAACACCCGACAAACCGGTGTTGTGTCGTTCGTTGGAATGCTCGTACGATTCTTAGTAGCAAGATAGTAGTGAAAATAAAGTCGCTAAAGAAGCGGCTAGCCTTAACAAGGTAACTAAAAACGAGTGACTTAAGGAGCACAAATGGAGAGTCCCCATAATTACCTCGCTGTAATAAAAGTTGTTGGCGTGGGAGGCGGCGGTGTTAACGCCGTCAACAGAATGATCGATGCAGGGCTAAGGGGAGTTGAATTCCTAGCGATAAATACTGACGCTCAGGCACTGCTCCTATCTGACGCAGAGGTAAAAATTGATATAGGCAGGGAATTAACTCGAGGGCTTGGCGCAGGTTCTGATCCCGAAATCGGACGAGAGGCAGCTGAAGACCACAGGCCAGAAATTGAACAAGCTTTGTCTGGTGCTGATATGGTCTTTATCACTGCAGGTGAGGGTGGGGGTACAGGTACAGGGGCCGCGCCGATTGTTGCAGATATTGCGAAAGGGTTAGGAGCTCTCACAATAGGCGTAGTGACAAGGCCTTTTGGTTTCGAAGGGCGAAGAAGAGCAGTCCAAGCAGACCAAGGCATAACTCGCCTCAGAGAGAAAGTAGATACACAAATCGTTATTCCCAATGACAGGTTACTTTCTGTCGCAGACGATCAAACTACAGTAGTAGAAGCTTTCGCAAAGGCGGATGAAGTTCTATTGGATGGTGTCAGGGGAATAACAGAACTCATCACCACGCCAGGACTAATAAATACTGACTTCGCAGATGTCAAGATGATCATGAATGATGCTGGTTCAGCTCTTATGGGAACCGGTGAAGGCAATGGGGAGCAACGAGCAACAAGTGCTGCTAGAAAAGCTATTTCGAGTCCACTGCTTGAATCTCCAATTGATGGAGCTAGAGGTATTCTCTTGTCAATTACTGGATCAAGTAATCTAACGCTAAATGAAGTGAATGAAGCAGCTGAACTAGTGTTAGGGGTTGCACACCCTGACGCCAACATTATTTTTGGAACAGTTGTGGATGAATCAATGGGCGATACCGTAAGAGTCACAGTTATTGCAGCGGGATTTGATCGCTGGGACAGTGCATCTCGGCCAGAACGTGCAGTACTAGGTGGCGATATTCCAAATGTCTTCGGTGATGATGAGGAATCAGATCTGTCAGAAGAAATACATAGTGATTTAGACGTACCAGATTTTTTGCAAGAGTAATAAAATCAAAAATCCATTATGGTAGCAAAACCCACATGGTCAAAAAAAATTGAATCCGGACTCATTGCGAACGTTTTAGTAACGAATATTTCGCATGGGGATTTTTCAATTGTTCAGCCGGCAGACCAACTCCATCAAAAACAAATGGATCTATTAGAAGCGCCTTGGTCTTATCTTGATCAGGTTCATGGTGGTGATGTAATTAGAGTCAAAAAGCCAGGAGACTGTCAGGGAGAAAAGGCTGATGGAATGGTTTCAACGACACTTGAAACACCTTTGTCAATTCAAACAGCAGATTGCGCACCAGTTGCCCTAATTTCTGAAGCGCAGGTTCTCGGAATTGTTCATGCAGGTTGGCGAGGACTGCTCTCAGGCATTATCGAAAATGCTTGTCAAGAAATGATTAAGCTCGGAGGAGCGCCATTAACCGCCATAGTAGGCCCTTGTATACATGCTGAATATTATGAGTTTGGCGAATTTGATCTCGAATCTATGATGAGAGAATTCGGCCCAACGGTTAGGTCGAGAACCAAACATGGAACTTTAGCCTTAGACATACCTAAAACAGTAAAAATTGCTCTTGAACGAAATGGCGTACAGAAGATATACTTTGTTGGAAATTGCACAGCTGAATCAGAAGAATTTTGGTCTTATAGGGTTGGGAAAGATAAAGAAAGACAAGCAATGATTGCTTGGCTGGAAAAATCAGAATGACAAGTGAAAATGACCTAAACCATTTGGAAGAAAGGCTTGTGCGGATTAATGCCTTGATCAAAATGAAAGCACAGAACCCAGTGAAACTTGTTGCTGTCACAAAGGGTTTCACTCACGAAGAGTTGAGTTTAGCAAGCGACCTGGGGATCAGAGATTTCGGCGAGAATTATGCTCAGGAAATTCTAACTAAAGACGCTTTGACGAAAACAGATATTAGTTGGCATTTCATCGGCCAAATCCAAAGCAATAAAATTAGGAAGGTGTCGCATCTTGTTGATACTTGGCACTCCGTGACTTCGATGAAGATCGCGAGAGAGATAAACAAACGCAATAAATGTGCAGAGCTTTTATTACAGGTCTCCGTGAAAGGCCCATCAAATAGTAAAGGGTTCACAGTTGAAGAATTACCTAACGCATTGAGTGAGCTTCGTAGAGAGAATATTGATGTTGCAGGTCTAATGACGATGGGCGTACCAGGGGATAGAGAAGCTACACGCGATTCATTTAACAAACTACGCGAACTCGCAAATACTTTTGAACTAGCAGAATGTTCGATGGGAATGAGCGGGGATTTCGAAATAGCTTTGGAAAGTGGCTCAACTATGCTTCGAATTGGCTCGGCAATATTTGGGAATAGAAGAACTGATTGATGAATCTATTAATTTGGTGTTAGATTAGAAAGAGTTCTGGAGAAATAAATGACCACATTTTTCAAAAAAGCAATGCTGTATTTAGGGCTTGGATCTGATGAAGATTTTCTTGGAATGGACCCCCAACAACAAAGCGGGCAAGGAAACGAGAACGGTATAGCCATTCAACCTCCTGCGGGGGTGAATGTAAGAACGATTAGCGACAGCACACCTAATGCTGGAAGAGAAGGCGTTAAAATTACCGGAGTCCCCAAAAGTAGAGTTGTAAAACCTCTTGTAGTAACTCCAATCCGTTTCGCTGAGGTCAAGGATATTTCAGATGCTGCTAGAAGAAGCCAGCCCGTAATAGTTAATCTCCAGCAAGCGGAACATGATGTGGCAATTAGGATTATTGATTTTTGTTCTGGTTTAAAAATGGGAATAGATGGTCAATTTGAGAAGGCTGGAGCTGATGTCTTCTTACTAACACCCAAAAACGTGGAAGTCTCTGAAGATGAGAAGAAAAAATTAGCGGCTAACAAAGCTCTGCCACTTTAAATACATCCCTGCTTTCATTCAACAAAAATAGTAACATTTGGTATGGCTGCTACTGAATCAAGGACATATCCGATTACATCCGAGAATATAGAATCAATACGTTTTAGTACCATAAAAAAAGGTGGCTACGACCGTAAAGAAGTTGATCTTTTTATGCATCGTTTGATAGAGATACTTAATGACTCACCTGATGATTTTTTCGGACAGGTAGCGTCAGAAGGTAAGAAAGCCGATGCTGATAGTGCGGCTCAACGATTGCTTTCAGCAGCCCAGCGGACAGCCGACCAGTTAATAACTGAATCAAGAGAGCAGGTTACACAAATGCTTGCATCGGCTGAAGCACAGGCTGATAATGTTAAGCGATTAGTCACTGAAGAGGCTCGTCAGATAGCAGAGGAATCTCAATTAGAACTTCGTGAGTCATTAACGCGTCTAACAGAAAAAAAGAAAAAATTAATTGAAGACTGTTCCGCTCTTAGCGCCCAACTCCAAGCTGGCAAAGACCAATTATTGGCAACAATTGAAGAGATCAAAATGTTGATTAACGATGACGGTACGTTCACCTTTGAAGATTTGATGGAAGGAACTCAGTCAGAAACAATAAGTTCTATGGCTTCAGACACGCAAGAGCCTCCAGCAAACCACGGAACATCAAATGAACCAGGAGTAAACTCAGATACTCCGATTCGTTTGAGTCAAGCGGATCTAATTTCTGTAGATGAGTTAATGGATTCGCCTCCAGAATTAACACTCGTACGAAATGCAGAGTCAAATGAAGATTGGTTGGATAAAACAGTAAAGGCAGCAGAAAATGATGTGTCCGCATCAGACGACTGGGATTTTGAAAGTCCTACCGAACTGATCCAAACTATCTCAAATGAAGAAATAATATCCGGAGATCGTTTTTTCGAAGAGTTGGAAGGCGAAGAAAAAGTGAGTCCCCTAGGCCACGCTGATGAGAAGACAAACGAAGCCTTGGATGGTTTTTTTAATAAAGAACAGGACTCTTAATCTACTTCAATTTGAATTCTGATTTCTTCCCCGTCTATTAGTCCTAAAAAAGTTTCCAGCTCTGAGGTAGTTTCATTGAAGGTTATTGATTTGGCAAGTACCTGTTCACAGATATAGTTGCTAAAAGTTTCGATCGCATCAGAAGTTCCTTCAGAGGCATGGATTTTTACGTGAATTCTGTCAGTAAGAATTAAATCTAAACTTTTCCGAGCTTCTTGTATTGTTCTAATTAGGTCCCTAGCCTTACCTTCTGTCAGAAGGTCATCTGTTATCTCGGTATCCAATACAACAATAGCTTTATTGCCTGAAAGGGATGCAGCGGTTGTTCCTTCATTTGCTAGTAAAGTAAGATCAAACTCATTTAATTCAAGAATATGTCCATTGATTTGGACCCTTCCGTCATCCAGGTGTTCCCAGTCTCCTTTCTTTGCTGACTGGAAAACATTTTGAACATCTCCGCCTAAACGTGGGCCAAGAACTTTTCCGTCAGGTCTTAAAGCAAAAGATCCATGAGCTTCCAAGTCGTCGGTGAAGATTAATGATTTGACATTGACTTCGTCTTTTATCAACCACCCGAAATCAGTAATGCTGTCAGAATCAAGGCCAGCGATGGTGACGCTTCTAAGAGGTAGGCGAACGCGAAGTCCGGCATCTTCTCTCAGTCTAAGCGTTGCTGAAACAATGTCCCTAATTGAGTCCATTGTTACCACAAGATTGGTATCTGATGGGAAATTGGTTAAGGATGGCCATTCAGCCTCGTGCACTGACGTTTCCTTTGTAAGGCCTCTAAATATCTCTTCAGAAATCATGGGAAGGAAAGGGGCTAAAAGTCGACAAAGGGTCTCTAAGGTCGTAAAAAGGGTATCGTATGCCTCTTGTTTGTCCTGATCATGAATTGGTTCGGATGGGGACCAGAACCTATCTCTGCTTCTCCTTATATACCAGTTGTTCAGGGCATCTATAAAACCTTTAATTTCATGCGTTGCTCCGGGTAAGTCATAGTTATCCATGGAAAGAGTAATTTTATTAATTAACTCGTGGACCTTTGATAAAATATATTTATCAAGTGTGTTGGAAGGGTTACTGATATGTTTTGCTTCGTAGTTATCGATATTTGCATATAGTGTGAAGAAACTATAAGCGCTCCAAATGGGATTTATCACTTGCCGGATGACATCATCAATTGCTTGGTCGCTTATTCGAGAATCCCCTCCACGAACAATTGAAGACGACATAAAGTACCATCGCAATGCGTCAGAACCTTGAGCATCAAAAATCTCGGTTGGTTCCGTGTAGTTACGAAGTTTTTTAGACAGCTTAGTTCCGTCCTCAGCAAGCAGAATCCCATGGCAAATGACATTTTTAAATGCTGGCTTGTCGAATAATGCTCCTGCGAGAACGTGAAGTGTATAGAACCAACCGCGTGTTTGGTTAATGTATTCCACAATAAAATCTGCAGGAAAGTGTTCTTCAAACCAGTCTTTATTCTCGAAAGGGTAATGGACCTGAGCGAAAGGCATAGACCCAGACTCAAACCAGCAATCAAGAACCTCTGGAACTCTTCGCATGATAGAAGTTCCTGAAGGGTCATCAGGGTTTGGCCTAGTTAAATTATCAATGAACGGACGGTGGAGGTTTGAAGGTCGTATTCCAAAATCTTTCTCTAATTCGTCGAGGCTCCCGTAGACATCAATTCTTGGGAATTCAGGATTATCACTTTTCCAAACAGGTATTGGTGAACCCCAAAAGCGGTTTCGGCTTATAGACCAATCACGAGCTCCTTCAAGCCATTTCCCGAAACGACCATCGCGCACGTTATCAGGAATCCAGTTGATCTTTTGATTCAAGCTAATCAAGCGATCTTTAATATCAGTAACTTTTACGTACCATGAAGGAACAGCTTTGTAGATTATGGGCGTGTCTGTTCTCCAGCAATGAGGGTAATTATGTTCATAACTATCGTGTCTAATTATTCGACCTGATTCTTTTAGGCTCTTTATGATCAAAGGGTTGGCATCAAAGACATTTATTCCAAACCAATCAGTAATAGCTTCTGTGAAATTTCCTTCATCATCAACGGGCACAACCGTAGGAATTCCTTGACTATCAGCTACTCTCTGGTCATCCTCACCGAATCCAGGTGCAATATGAACTACGCCAGTTCCTTCGTCCATTTCTATAAAATCGCCACTGATAATCCTGAAAGAGCTATCTTGCAGATCATTGAAATAAGTGAATAAGGGTAGGTACTTTCGATTTAAGATCTTTTCTCCCTTAAAGACCTCAAGTATTTCAAAATCATCTAAAGTTTCAGAATATGAAGCCACTGTTTCGTGGCCGAGGATGTATTTTTCCTTCGCAGTTTGAATTAGAGCGTATTCCCTATCTGGTGATACTGCGAGAGCCAAATTGCTGGGAAGCGTCCAAGGCGTTGTCGTCCATGCAAGAATTTTTGCGTACTCAGCATTCCCATCTTCTGTCAGCAAATCGAACGCAACGGTTATCGCTGGATCTTGCCGAGATCTGGTAGCATCATCAAGCCTGATTTCGAAATTAGATAGTGGTGTTTCTGCACCCCATGAGTATGGAATTACCCTTTGTGATTCATAAATAAGCCCTTGATCCCAAAGTTGTCTAAAGGCCCACATGACCGATTCCATATAATCGAGGTCCATAGTTTTGTAATCATTTTCGAAGTCAACCCACCTTGCTTGCCTTGTTACGACCTTTTCCCATTCATCCGTGTATTTAAGAACTGACTCTTGGCAATGCGAGTTGAAATTTTCAATCCCGAACTCTGTGATTGCAGCACGTCCAGAAACCTGTAATTGTTTCTCGCTTTCCATTTCAGCGGGTAGCCCATGACAATCCCAACCAAATCTGCGTTCGACTTTGTTTCCGCGCATCGTCTGGTATCTGGGAATAACATCTTTGACGTAACCAGTGAGTAAGTGACCATGATGTGGCAAACCGTTAGCAAATGGTGGACCGTCATAGAATACATATTCGGAGTTTTCGGGGCGCATGGATACGGTGCGTTCAAATGTTTTAGACCTACTCCAGTAATCTAAAATATTTTTTTCAATCTCAGGGAGATCTGGTTTTGCGTGAACTTTCGGATAGGGAGTTAATTTCTCTTCGCCGCTCATAGTGCTTTCCAATTGTTGTCCGGTTGTATAGTACTGCTTAAACTTCGGGCCTTGATGTTTCGTGAGCGAAAAGTGAGAAAAAGAAAGGTTCTAAGGAAATTAAGCATTTCCTGCATATCGCAGAATTTTTCATAACTTCCCGATAGAATCCGCCCCTAAGGTTAATGTTCGTTGTTGTAATTCTAAGAAAGAAATTATCAAATGGCTCCAGCAAAGAAAACAGCT